>Ga0115545_1000045_pt1 | contig 69787 bp, 60 predicted proteins | sample COGITO_mtgs_1003_FD_87188 | JGI IMG/M metagenome (GOLD analysis project Ga0115545, IMG submission 87188) | Pelagic marine microbial communities from North Sea - COGITO_mtgs_100330 | ecosystem: Environmental > Aquatic > Marine > Epipelagic | place: Germany:Helgoland, sampling site Kabeltonne...
GATTTACTCTTGCGTATCCGTCTTTCTTTTCTATTACGATTTGCATGTCAACACAATCTTTAAGTGAATCAAGGTGTGAGATCAACAAAACGTTCTTAAAATACACTTTAATTAGTTCCAAGATCCTAATAAAACCCTCCATATTTTCCTCATCGAGGGCTGTTCCCGGCTCGTCAAGAACAAATATGTCTCCAGTTGGGAGTGATGATACACCTAAAAGTGCTAGACGGATGGCGATTGCTGACAAGGATTTCTCGGCGCCTGATGCCATCTCGATAGGTCGCTCATCATATTTCGGATGCTTGATAAAAATATCGAATTTGTTACCAGAAGCCTCGAAGAAAACCTCAAAGTCAACAATGTTTGATAGAACCTTGGCGATCTCTTCATTGATCACGGGAATCTTCTTTTTGATAACATCATATGCGATTCCATTCGAATGCATGCATTGCATATATAAATCGTACGCAGCATACTCGGTTTGGAGTTCCTCATACTCTTTCTTTTGTTGCTCTATGTGTTGTATCTTTTGCTCTATCGAGCCCACTGATTTAACAAAACCAAGTGTATTGGTCTCGCACGCTTCGATCTGTTGGGTTGTTTTCTTGATCTTATAGTGGCATTGGTTAAGCTGCCCTAAGAGTGCTTCTAAGTTTTCAATTGCTTCCTTGTTGGTCTCGTATTCATCTCTCTTCGCAGTCAGCGCCGACAGTTCTCCGCTGATTGAGTGGATAGAATTTTTGTTTCTTTCTATCTCTAGATTTATGTCTGCAATTGTCGCCGAAACTGTGTGCTTGCTTTTTTCAACGTTATGATATCTCTCCAGTTGAATCCCTACATCTTGAGGATTCAAACTCTCAATATCCGATGTGAGTGCCGCCATTGCTTTTAAGGTTCCCGCTTGATCTGCTTCGATCGAGGAACGATTTGCCACTGCAACGTGAGCGTCTCTGATAAACTTACATGTTGGAAACTGCGTACCACATGGTGTCTCTGATAGCAACTCTTCTTTTTTAAGAACATCGTTGTGGGCGTCCAGCAACTTATCCAGAGTCGTTTCTTGGCTTTTAAGCTCATCTCTGTTTTCTGTCAATTTTCTTTGCAAGGCTTGATATTTATCCAGATCAAAATCTTTTAGGAAGGCTACGATTTTCTGATATACTCCTTGTTTCACCTTGAGCAAGTCCTCGTTCTCGCCAATCTTTAGTTTTAGAGAAGTTACTTGGTTTTCTTTGTTCCTAATTTGAGTATTTATCGATACAATATCGATAATCTCAGCAGGTATTGAGTCGATCTTGCCTTGCGTGCTAGCACAAGCCGCATTCAACTCACCAAGCCCCTTCTTGAGAGTCGCGCACTCTTGTTGCTGGGCTTCTAGATTGTCACGGGTAGTCGTGAGGTCCAACAGTGCTTGGTCCATTTCTTCGTCATGTTGCTTTCCAGCAAGTCGTTTTACGGCGCCCTTTAGGTCTACTGAATCCTCTTTTGCCATCTTAAACTTCTGCTCAAAAAGTTCAAGATCCAGAAACTTTGCAATGATCTCCTTTCGGCGGGTAGAACCCTCGTCAATGAAAGAGAGGGCGCCGTGCTGCGATGACAGTGACGATACAGAGAAATCATCTAAAGTTCCGAAGTGTTTACGAATGTTTGCGTCAGTTTGAGTTCGCGTAAGACCGTTTAACGAGACCGACTCGTTTATTACGGGATCAAAAACTTCGAAGTTTAGTTCCGTCTTTGCCTCTGTGGTCTCCTCGCCCTTTAAACGTTTTTTGTACTTATCGGACCGTCGCTCGATCGTATAGACCCTGTCTCCGATTCCGATTGTTACCTTCCCAGAGCCATACTCTCTATTCTGGTTGATTACATTGAGGTTCTTGCGCTCATTTTTTGAGGTTGAATTAAAAAGAGTCCACAATATGCCATCGACAATGCTGCTTTTTCCAGAAAAGTTCTTGCCGAAGATTCCAACAATACCTCCAAGTTCGTCAAAGTTGACTGCGTTGTCTTCTCCATAATTAAACAAGTTGTCAAACTCAAATGATATAAGTTTCCAATTAATGTTTCTCGACACATCTTCGTTATCTTCAACAACCTTATTATATTTTTTATTGAGTTCAAAGACCTTTTCTAGCGTTCCTGGTGGCACCTGGTATCCTGAGAGGTACTCGTCGATTAGTTCCTCTTGGACATCGATGTCTCTCAAATTTTCAGTCTTAAGCCCGTCTGCTAATCCGTCGACGGATCCGCGCTCGCCGGAAGCGCGATTTAAAAATGAAATACTCTCCGGCTTGAATCTGTGCTTAGCAATGTCTACTGCTCGGCGCATGATGTCTAATGGAAGATTGTTATTACTAACGACACGAAGGCGAGAACCAGTCGGAATAGAGATATTCTTTGGCATTCGTCCCTTGCGAGTAAGCTCAATCGTGATAAATGGCTTTGGATTTGTAAGCGAAACATGTCGCGTTGACCACTTATCTTTGCCCTCAATCTCCCAAATAAGGTAACCCTTGTCATTACTCTCACCATGGTTCTGTTGTACCAGAGATCCAGGATACCTTGCACGACCGGCTTTGTCCACCTTTTGATCAGTTTTGTGAATATCCCCAAGAAGACCATAGTCGTATTTTTCCAGTGTATCTAAATCAATATCACCATGAGTCATCATCCACCCAGTATCGGTTACAGAACCAACAACTGAGCCATGATAAAGAGCAATATTGACCCGATCCTTTGGCAATGTTTCTTGCCAGTTCTCAGGATCTACAATAGATAGTACGTGCAGATCGATCCCATCAGCGACTTCAATAACATCTGAGTATTTAGAGAAGTGTAGGTTCGGGTGATTCAGGTTGTCTACAATAGGGCTTATTGCATCAAGCCTGCCGCTGTTCTTCAAATTCATATCATGATTACCAAGAATCATGTAGTATGGTGCGATATCAGCCAGATTGGCGAATAAATCGCTCATCATGCGAATTGCTTCCGGGCTCATATCGAGCTTAGTGTGAAAGGTGTCACCGGTGTTGACAATAATGTCCGGCTTTTCTTCTCTCAACTTCTCGTATAACTGTTCGAATACTGCTCGATATTCCTTGTGGTACTTTAATTTTCGGACATGAATATCCGATACATGTGCAATCTTAATGCTCACTTTCTCTCCTAGTTTAACATCATGTAAAATAAAGCACAAAATCCATAATAACTAAAGTAGATAAATGCCGCTCTTGCAGCAGTGTTTGAAAAAAATTTCAACATAGGCGCCCTTCTTACCATTATACTATATCATTGTGGCAGGTCGCTGTCAAGCGTTTTCTTTAATGTTTTTGCCCAAGGAGCCTCGTTGGGCTATTTTATCCTGGAGAGCCTTATAGGCGATCGACCAAGAGGCGGGGAGAAGTTGACCCGCAGATGAATTGTAAAAATTGCCATGCCCTTCAGAACCCCAAGAGTTGAGATCTTTGACTTTTGTTCTCAAAGATTTGACATCCATTGTTTGATAAAACTTCTTCAAGTCTTCCTTGGAGGCTCCACCCGTAAAGGTGTCTTTATAGTCGTCTGGGAGGTTATCGTACGGAACATACATCAAGTATTGGGCGCCTCCGGGTCCGGCTTGCGCCTGACCGGTCGATTTTACGTTACCTTGCAGGACATACTCAGATTCAAGTCGGTCCATTGCAATATTTTTTGCCTTATCGGGACTGATTCCTTTTTGCAAATCAGCCGGGAGGTCGCCTCTTTCGCTAGACGCCTCTATCGACTTCTGCAGTGCGTCCATTCTTTGATCTGTTATGTTCGTAGAGGCATCGAACGCATTGCTGATCTGCTGCGCAGCACCGGGAGTAATGCCGACACCCGCTAAGTCATCCACGCGCTGGGCTGTCTCAGAGCCAAAAGCCAGTGCTGCCATGATTGTAATCGGGATAGCGGCTTTCTTTGCGGCAGACTTAAGTGCGTCTAATACCGATGCCTCTAAAATTAAGCGCTGGTCTTCTGTGAGTTCTAAGTGCATCTCGTTGACAACTTCTACGATAACTTGCCTTATGAGACGAAGTTCTGCTTCCTCTCGAATAATCTGGCGAAGCTTGGGCTCGGCGATTCTCATTTGTGTTCCTCATATTGCTGATAGCAAATCTAGCAATAAATAGTTATCTGGATCGATAAAGGATGCGTTATTCTTTCTCTCCTCGAAGATCTCCCTAGATATCGAACCAACATCGTCATACCCAGAAACATCAATCTTATACAGTTCGATATCATATTCAAGCAATGTTTTAATGATGCGGCGCTCTTTCGCGGCTGCATCTGGATCCAGAGCCATATAAATCGGTGTGTCATTTCTTACAATTCGACGCAATAAATCCGAGCCTTTGCGTAGTGTCGAGCCGAGGATCGGTACGGCGTTACCAGCGACCAAGGCATCGAATGCTCCTTCGACCAACACCAAGTCTTCATTCCAATTGATATACAATTCGTTAAATACTACGTCCTTGGAAGCCGGCGGGTTTTTATATCTATACGAATCCCCCGTGTAGGACCTGGCAATAAAGTAACTGCAGTCACCTTCTTGATCAAATGAAGGAATAATAATGCGTCCCCTATACTCACCAGTGAAGCAGTATCCAATTTTCCATTTGAGGATATGCTCTTTAGTTATTCCTCTTTTTTGAAGATATCTAAGCGCGTAGATACCGGTTGCTGGGATGTTGGCTCCGCTGAGTGTTGTGAACTCTTCTGGGAGTTCCACTTTTTTCTTGTCTTCTCTACGCTCTGGTTCCATAAAGAGGTCAGCAAATCTTTCAAGATCGCTCCTGCCTGATAGTTCGTCCCATTTTTGTAGTTGGTTATGCGAACCATAACTTCTAATAACGCGCCTAACATTACGACCGCGATAATCGCAAATCCAACATTTAAAATAACCTTTACTGAGATTAATAGAGAATTTGCGCTTGTGGTGATTACACGAAGGACACGAGAAAAGTAACTCGTTTCCTTTGTCAATGCTGTCTCCAAGCGTTTCATATAATATCTTCTTTGCCTCTTTCTTGTTTTTCATGCATCCTCAAAACTAATCTAACACATCTCACACCGATAGTCAACAAAAAAAACGACCGCCCAAAGGCGGTCGATAAACTTTAGTTTGTATGTACTAATCTTCGGTCGTAGTAGTATCTGTCGTGGTCTCTGTCGCTTCAACAGGTGTCGCCTCGTTAACTGAAACCAGCTCGATTTCAAAACTAAGCTCTTCGCCGGCGAGGGGATGGTTGAAGTCCAACACTACTTCCTCCTCTCGCTCTTCTTGGATCTTTGCCATGAATGGACCCTGGGGACCATTACCTTGGACTACCTCTCCAACAAGAAATTGGAAGCCCTCGCCGAATGCCGACTTGGGCACATCCTGAATTGCTTCCTCGTTACGCGCACCGTATGCGTCGTCTGGTCCAAAGGTGACAGTCTTTGTCTCGCCGGCTGACATGCCTAGCAAGGCGCGATCAAAGCCGGGAATCATTTGCCCAGATCCAACCGTAAAGTTTAAAGTTTGCCCTCTCGACTTTGAGTTGTCAAACTCAGTACCGTTACTCAAAGTACCGCGATAATGTACACTAACATTGTTTCCGTTTTCTACAGTCATCATTTCTCCTATTTTAAATGAATTTGCCTTATTAATATAATACAGTTCGGTGTGGCTGTCAAGCACTTTATGCTAGTTATTTTGCTTCTTGTACGAGAATGAGGACACACGCAGGTAGATATTCTATTGTACCCGGCTTAATCCACAATATAGTCGCCATGTCCTGCGGTCCATTTAGCCAATCGGAATCTTCGTAGTGCTCTTTCTTTATTTCTATCACAACGCCGTGCCACGGTTCTCTATCTGGCGGCACTATATAGTCAACTTCTCTGACTATATCTCCTACCTCTAAGTCTTTATATCCAAGGTTGGAGTAGAGATCCATAGACTAACTAGGTGGCAGATAATAACTTTTCTCTTTCTATCTTATCGCCTGCTTTGGCTATCACAATGGCATCTGCCTTGTCATAAGATTCCGGCTTTGGGTTGCCATGGCGTGTGTGCTCTATTGTAAAAGCCTGCTCGTGCTCCAGAAGGTGCTCTAAGACCACTTGTTTTGCCTTCTGACCGCGCGCGACCTTGATGCCGGCGTGTTTCCTTGCCGATGTTGCTCCGATGTACTCAGGCGTAATCTCGAACGTTTCGTACAAAAGCCACGATACAATTCCATTAAATCGCGTTAATGTGGATAATGTCTTTGCAGATGACTTACCTCTCATAAACATATGAAGAGATTGTTCAATATAGATATGTTCTATGGGATACTTAGAGTTGCCCAGACCCATGCTGTGCTCATTGTCACATTGATACATTTCATATAAATCAAGTATCTTCTCTTTTATCGCCTCTGTTTTGTTGAACATACCGCTGTATTTGCGTAAGTCAATTGAGTCGTAATGCACCAAGTGACCATCAGCAACAACTGCAAATCCAGTAATACTGGTGCTTATATCAAATCCTAAAACCATTTCTAAATCCTATACTTTTTCCAGCTATATGGCTTTCTATTCTCTAGATAGTACCCGGTCGCTTGGTGAGAATATGCTTCTTGCTCAAAACGAATCCTGCGATATGCCAATTCTTTATCTCGGAATTTCATATACCCTCTCAAGTAATCCCAACCATATAACATATAAAAGAATACCACAAATAATTCTTTTTGTTGAAGAATGTGTATTGTTTCGTGCTGTAAAACCTCTGCGTCCATCTGTGTGCGAGAGATAATGAAGGGAAACAGGGTAATGGCTGCGACGTCGACGACCACGGAAAGGGCGCGACAAAACCTTGGGGCTACTATGATTATCGGTTTCATCAGATATCCAATTTTATTTTAAATGTATAATCTTGCTGTTCTTCTTTTAAGATAGGATCGGCGAGTGTCGCTATTCCTATCAAGTTTTTAGAATCATCATAAATTGCAACTCGTGAGATGTACACCTGACGTTTAAATGGCGCATCAAACGTCGCAAAACTAGATGATACAGTATTTTTAATTCTTCTATTCGGATTCTCTTCGTAAATTTGGGAACCGGTTGCCTGTAATAGTTCCTGATTGTATTCAATAAACGTTGGGTTATTTGAATAGTTTGCTTCGCCACGATTTGCTTTTGCAAACATCGTCTGCACCTGTGTTTCCGTGCGACCGTTGAATTTAATAGAATAAGACGCCGATGCGAAATTAACATTGTCAATAGTTTGATCGGTTATTCCATCGTTGGCGCCTGCACCGAAATAAATCCACTTAGAGGTAGTAAGTCCGCCGGCGGTTGTTCCATCTACAAGAGGGAGTTCTTGATCATTAATCTCCCATGAGCCTGTTAAGAGAATCATGCCTTCGTTATACATTACAACGCCGGCGACCTTGCCAATATTAGAACCTGTGGTTTCGACTAACTCTCCATTTTGCTTCGTATCGCGTAACTCTGCTTGTAGCGTACCGCTAACAAAATACTTTAAGACAACGGAGCCTTCGTTTAGTTGAGAGCCATAGAATATGGATGGGATATAAATAATATTAAGAGGATTTGTCGACTTGTCCCAACCATCACTGAAGGAAGATGATACCACGTAGTGTTCACTAAGATATTGATAGTGATTGAGTCGATTCTTTATTGCATAAAAGTGCGGATAAAATGGGGCGCCGCCGCTGAGGACCTGGAGATCGCTGTCATAGATGTTCACCGTTGCATGTCTGGCGCCCGGATTAGGAGACATGAACTCGCGAGTAATCGAAGCAGTAAGCGGATAGTTGGACTTAATCACGTCTCCGTACTTAAATTCATTGTTGTAAGATGTCTTGCCGGCAGTCCTAAAGGAGGCGCGGGCGCTATCTTTAGTAATGTACGGTGTGATTAGCGGATTTAGCCCCGTTGCACTTTCCGGTCGGTCTGTGCCCTCAGCAAAAGTAGTATACCCATCCCTATCAACGTTGTATTCGTATAGACTTATACCGCCGCCTGTGCTAGAGGTGATATGCAGGATATTGTCTGAAAATGCACCGGATTGGTGTGGGGTATTATTAAAATACACCTTAGAGTTGTAAATCGTAAACTCTACGTGTGGAAATGCCCTCATTGTGTTTAGCACAATATCAGTTTGGCTAAACTTGCGGAAAGACATTTTTAGTAATCCAGTCGGACTCTAATCGTCAACTCGTTTTGCGGGCTTTTCTTAAGAGGCTCTGACAATTTTGCAACTGCGAGGAGTTCGTTTCGGGCATTATAAAGACCCACAGTAGTTGCATATGCGACCGGAAGATCCGATGCGTTGTTTTTGACTCGAATCTTGCTGCTTGAGACGTAGGTCGGGTTTGAACTATAGTTGAACTTGTTGACCGGCAAGCGGCAGAAGTAAATCGTTGAGTTGATCTCAGTTGAGTTATTAAAGGTGAGGTTCGTTACTCTCTCTCTGAGAGCGTCACAAGTGCCCGATATTGAGCTTGTGGCGATAGAAGCAGAGCATCCGAGTGCCGGACCGAGAACGCCAGTGACTGCGGAGGCTGCACCGGATGCAAATTGACCGTAGCCAACAGTGGTTGCCTGATCCCAGATAGATGAAGAAAGAACTGCGATCCCAGCCTGGTAGAAGACGACACCATAACTAGAGGTATTGTCTGCTGCTGTCGCTGAGGCAGTTGTGTCGTACAGCACTCCGTAGTCACCACCAATCGTGTTAGTAGTGCCTTCGCCTGTCGTGTTAGCCTTAACATCTTGAAGCGTGATTGTTTCGGAATGCCTATCTCCCCATGTTCCACGACCAAGTTCAAGCGAGAAAGTTCCCTTCTTAACCTGGTCTTTGGTAATCAAACGAGAGAAAGATAACACCATAACGTTCTTCATCGAGCCCGTGCCGTCAAGACGTAGATCATTTTCAAACAAACGAACCGTGTTGGCAGAACCAGTATATCCAAGCAGGACCTGAGAGAACTGGTTGTATAAGTTGATTTTCTTAGAGTTCTGCACATTAGACGATGCCGACAGGGCGGAACTTTCGTCATAGCCACATGTGATATCAAAAATATGGTTTGCTGAAGAACTAAGGTATGGGTAATCGTATACAGACTGGAACATACCATGAGTGAAGTTCTTGATATTTTCATTAGAGTAGGTACCGCTGTTTATAATGGTACCGGTCAGTGGGATTACCTCATGGAGGATTGTTTTTGTGGTTGTAACATCGGTGTTTACATTTAATGGTTCATACGAAACAGGCATTCATTTTCTCCGGATTAAGTTTGCGCTAATTTAATAATTCTAACAGGCAGTTGAATCGTGGCATTTGTCGCGATACCTTGAGCATAAATAGTAGTATCAATGAAATCGTACAAAGTGCCATCGCCGAACAAGTCGTTAGAGGTAGTGCCGTATTTACTATAATCAGATTGAGTAATGTCGGACCTAAGAATAAAGTTCATGGCAGTGAATGTGGCTCGCGGACCAGTAACTGCCGAGTACTGGCTGCTGATATCTACGACCGTTCCGCCAGAGGAGAAGTCCGAGTACACGCGTGTGATGCCCGCGGTGATGACGGCTTCGTTGAAGTTGCTCATAGATGGTGCACGTCGTGCGTTTTGTGCTGCCCTCAGGTTCACCTCAAGGGTTGCACCATTCGCCGTGCTGTTGCTGAAGACGGCTCCAGGACCAGCACCGAGGACCGATTGAATAAACCGGTTATCATAGCGAATCAGGAATGAGCTGTCAGCCAAGCCCACTGAGGTAATGTAGGTCGCTTGGTTTGTCGACGAAGCAGCAAGATCGGTGGTTTCGATACCAGTCTCGATCATCACAAATCTACCAGAAGTATCAGCACTCTTGATGATATTTGCCGTGTCCACACCGCTAGTGCTTGTCATAACCGTGCTCGTGGGGGCGCCCTGAACATCTGTCTTTGTATCGTCTGCCAAGAAGAACACACTATTTGCAACATTTTTCGAAGCAATTCTAGCATTAAAGGTTTTTTCATTAATGACTGCTGACGGGATATAAAGTAAATCCTGTCTTGCATAGGAAACCAATCCATAATTAATGTTTGCATTCATCTGAGTGAACGCTTCCAAGACCGGGGTCTGCAGTATCTCTAGATCGTAATAAGCGGATCCAGACGGGTGATTCTTATTGTATAAGGAATAATCAATTTCATCATCGCCAACAGTAAACTTAGTAATTCTAAAGTTTCCTCTAGCCATTCGTTTTCTGCCAACGTCTGTTAATACGGCGTCCAAAATAATGTCGCCGGAGTTATCTAAAAATGCCATTTAATTTCCTCTCTATATAAATAGTCTTGGTTTTTTAATCTTCTTCTAATTTTGTATCAGGGTTATTATAAGTAATGTTTAAATCGATTTTTTTGCCAGTTTTCTTGGATGTTAATCGAATCTTGAAAGTTTTACCCCAGATTAAATTATTGGATGTACCGACCTTAACACTATCATATTGAGACTTTGCAGGTTCTGATAAACTAGCCTCTGATTCGTCTATTGTGATTTGTGATAAGTTTGGTGATAATTGGAGTATTTTCTTAAATTGTGTCGTTGTGTCTCTGAAGGTTTCTTCTTCGAGGTCCTGCTCAAAGAGCACCTCAAAGTTAGAATATTTGTAACCTCCGTCGTTTACCAACTCCGCTTCGATAATGGTGTCAACATTTCCTGCAACATCGTTTTCGTTAACTGCTCTAAAAAGATAATAATATTTTTTATTTGATTTTACAATATCATCAAACGTTGCTGTTGTGTATGAAAAATCGCTATCTTCTATTGCTAAAGAGATCGTTCTCGGTAAAACAGAGGAAAAATCTCTAAAACTTGATGGTTTTTCATCCAATCGATAAACTTCGATGATTCTCTGGACTGAGCGAGATTCTTTATCTATCATAGAATCAGTTACAAGGTCGTTGGCATGCAGGTAGGCTTCTTCACGTTCTACATCGCGGTCGCTCACAGGGCGTGGGTAAGAATGAGGACTAAATGTTTGATAACTCAGATCAAAAGTTAGACGATTGGTATTATTGAGAGTGTATGCCGGCATTACGTCCAACTCATTAGGGGGATTATCTAATGTTCTATATTTCTTTGTTATGAGAGGCACCTCAATCATCTTTAAAGAAGGCTGCGTTGTTACAACAAAATTTGCGACGTATGGCGGCAGGACGTTTCCTTCGGGAGAGCGTTTTGAGGAAACTGCGACCCGCTGTGCGTCGGTGGATAAAGAAGATATCGACGTAGAGGATTCTGCTCCATATATCTCCGGAACATTACGTAGCATATCTTCCGTGTGCTGTTCCGTAAATGGATCATAGTACTCTATACAATAGGCTGACGGCGGGTCGGGTGGGGTCCCCTCGATTCCGGAGCCATACTCTAGTGGACCGGTATACCCGTCGTCTCGAACTTGCCCTATTAGGCGGCTGAGTTGAAGATTCGAATACGAGTACTTGAACCCCTTTATCACGTAATAGGCGTATACTGTATAGGTGTATTCGGTATCATACTTAATCTGAGTGTCTATCAAATTTAATGTATCTAAATCACTATCGTTGAAGATCCAAAAATTCTGTATTGCATCTTGCGTATCTGAATCTCCGGTGGGTGGACCACCTACTTTTTCTACACGATAAGCAACCACTTCGTTGTACTTGCTACTAGGTTGCAGTGATCCAAAGGTATCAATATCATATTCCAACTCTTTATTTTGGGAGTTCAACAGAGTATTAACGTTTGTAATATCTGTTGCAGCCGTTGCGGTTCCGAAAGTACCCAACATGTCGTTAATGGTTCTGATTGCATTTCTACTGCTATACGCTCGATAAACGCCGCGCGTGTCATACACTGCGTTCGTATCGACACTATTGTAATCCATAACATAAAAGTCTTTGTGTTGTGGCACAACATTTGCATAAATTTGCAGCAGGACCTTGATAAGATCTACAGATGGGTATTCCACTGTTTCCGTAGTTGTGGATAGCACGTCGGCTGTTCTACCGTAAGATGCTGACATAAATTTAGTATTTTGCAGGAACTGCTTTGGCGATACTTGTACTTCATCTGCTGCCTGCCCGAGAAAGACTTCCTTCATGGCGCGCAAGAAGAGTGTTGAACATTCATTATCTTTTATTATCTGGGAATATGTGCCTGCTTTCAGTGTATCAAAATTGATTTTGTTGTAGTATGGCAATGCTGCAGCATTTTCGTTTGGTTCAGAATCGGTTACCAAGAGAGCGGATACCGCATTTGAATTGAACAACAGGTTCTTGTTTCGCTGTTGTACATGTTCTATTACGCTGGCACTTAAGGCGGGAAAGTTGTTTGTAAAAGTTTGATCTAAATAATTTGTAAGTGGTATCTTCCATGATGGAGTCTCTACTGTCGGGATTTCGGCATCGGTGACGGGCGCCACCACGCTGTTTAATTGTCTCATGGAGGGAATCGCGCGGTTACATGTATAGAAACTAATTGTGTTTAAATCCATCATGGATTCGGCGTGCTGTTCTGTATATTCGCCGTCCTCATTAGGGATCGTGTAGGCGTACGCCGCAAGATTGAGTGTGTACCAATTTGGCAGGATTCTCTCGGTGTCGAGCGTGGTGGCGTAATTTTGATATCGCCTTAGGTGCCTGTTGTATTCGTAGGTTGAACCTATGAATTTTGTTGTGTCCGATGCATTTGTCAAATATTGTTTTTGTATATTATGATAAGGCAGTGCAGTTGTCGTGTAGTGATCATCATACGTAGCCACATTGAACATAGATTGAATAGTGGTTTCCAAAAATTGACCGCCCATAAATAAAGTGTGCCAGTATTTGCTTCCTTGTAAGACGTTATTGAGGTATTGTGCGTCTGGGTTTCCTTCAATTCTGCATACAAACTGAGTGGAAGGAATGATCGTAGGCTGTTCCTGTTCGAATCCAGATCCGAAGCCTCGTTGAGCAACGCCGGCGGTTGCATCAGTGTATCCTAAAATTGCGCTGTTTACCGCTTGTCCTTTATACGAGACGACTGAGTATATGGTTTCGTTGGGATTATTAAGGGGCAGAAACTTGTAGAATGGCGGAGGTACCATGTGGTTCCCTTCCTTATCCAACTGGTTAAAGAAGAACCCGCCTAGCGAATTGCGAAATCTATCACTAGATCCCTGCAGCAGATTCAGATCCACTAAGGAAACATTTTTTGCTCTTGGTTCGTACGTGTCGGTTTCTGATTCAGAAACAAGTTCTATCTCTGGAGGTCTTGGCATTAATATGTTCTACCTATTGTTACTGTTGTCGTTTCGGGCGCCGATGTGGCTTCCGCAATAGCAGTGTCTTCGGCAACTTCTTGAGTTTCGATCTTCTCATAATTGTCAAAAATATTGATTTGAGGAGAAACACGAGTTATGTTTTGTCTTGCCTGGAAGCCAACTTGAAGGGCTTCTGTGATCTTCCCTATATCCTCTTCTAGTCTCAGTAGTGTACCGTTATAAACATCAGCAGGATAATCTACAGAATTGAATCCATATTTGTTGTCTAGTGCGGCTTGCTCGTGTTGGTTGTATGCCCATGGGCTTGGATACGTCTGAGAGCCGTACTCTGGCTCTGCTGGGTTCCACTCTCCTGACTGCAACACTGGATCGGTTAGATTGCCTTCCGGCAGATGAGCGTACAGGGCGAGACCCTCTAAGTATATCATCTCATCCTGATCTGGATCCACGTAGGTGCTGTTCATGGTGTGTTTGGCAATCGCAATTGCATCTCCATTTGGTGCATAAACATGGTCTGTTACCCAATTCGGCATCTCTGCGGGATCGCTCCACCCAAATGGCGCGTTTACAAAGCCAGAGGTGCTATCTTGCACTTCCATTTGTGCGGTATCGATACAGCCCGGAGTTTTAACTGACAAGTTGTTCGCTATTTTCTCGCCAGTTAAAACAAACTCTTCTTCATTTGCTAGTCGAGTGGTCTCGTCCAGAATGTCAGAACCAAATAGTTCGGCGCCGGAAGGACTATAGTCAATCTCGCCCGGGGTGTCGCCGCCTGGGGTACCGCCGGGTGCGGATGGGGGAACGTATTCAGCGGACAGTCCATCACTAGTGCTTGATAGAACTCCCATAGCTGAGGTTGGTGCTGATGTGCCTGCAGGCATTGTCTTCTCCTATTGTATTCTTAGAAATACTTGTTCTTTCCAAAGTACGTTGTATTTTGGTTTAAGATTGTCATGTTTGATAAAATAAACGAGAGGTCTGGTTCATGAGCACTCTTGCCATCGATATCTGCTTTTATATTTTTGTATTCTTGCGGTGTGTTGACGGCTTCATCAAGTTCATAAAAGGGATCGGAATCGCTTACAAACTTATCTATAGATAAAATAGCGCTATTTACCGTATTTGCAAAATCGACAGAATCCATTATGTTTGGATTTAAGATTGTCCTCTTGTTTGAGTTGGACTCTAACAGCGAAAAGTTCTCATCAAGCTGGGATACTGTAACATTCATCATCGCAAGAGTATCCCGGGCGATCACGTCTCTTCGTGTTTCTCTGCCGGCTTGTCTCAACTGCCTTGTATCTCGATAAGGACCGGTTGTTAACTGCGCGCTCATGCGAGCAGATTCAATATTAAAGAGAGTTGGTTCGCTTCTTCGATCAACAATTTTATCAATAAAAATTTGTGAGTTTTTTCGCCGAGCGGTGCTCGGAGACTGTTTCGGCTTTATGGGATTCAGTCGGGTTAGCATACTGTGGTTCCTCTATATTGAATAATTAGTGTTTCCATTAAAAATGCATTAGTCCGGATCATCTTCAAATAATGAGTATCTAGGATCTTCCTCTTGCTCTGTGTAGTCTCCAATATGATCTATGACCGGGGAGGCTAATAATTTTGTTATCTTGAATTGCTTGAGACCGCCGCTGTAATTCTGAATGTTGTTGTCGGCAGACCGTACTTGAACACTGGCTTCTTTGAGGGCGTCATTCATTAATTTTGCTCTCTCAAAGAGCTCCATAAGGGCGCCTAGGTTTCCTGTCTCTGGACGTGTTGTCTCCAGTAGGTTGTTGGCTGCTTCTTCCATTGCGCGCTGATCTCCGCCGTATGTGTCGGTAAATATATTTAAGAACAAGGTATATGTAGCAACCATCCGATACCATGGAGAGTTAACTGCATCGGGGAAGCGACTCATCATCACTTCTACAAAGAATCGATTGAATTGCTGGTTGTATGCGTCAAAGGCACAGTTTTCTTTTGCGAATTCATAGTATTCATCTTCAAACACCTTAAAGACATCAACGTATTTCGCGTACATTGCGCTTATGACTTGGTAGGACTTATCTTCGATAAGAATACGAACTTCTATGCTGTCGACGGAATTTATGCCATCATTTAGTTCTTCGTCTTCAGCGAAGCTGAAAGCCAAGTCATCATCCATGAAGAACTGATAGTTGAAGCACATCAACCTGTAGTCTTTTTTCCAATTCTGTCCGTAAGGCAGCGTCCCATCCGGAAAATTGGGGAACGCATAGTTTCTGATTGTAATACCGGTGTAAAGGTTCTGCGGAGCGTAAATTGGATCATTAAGGAGCCCTTCCACATTGACTTCTCCATTCTTAATTAATTGCGATTGAAGATTGAGGGCAGCAGCGGCAGCGGCGGTGCTTTGCCCATATTGAGTTTGAACGTCAAAAGAACCCTCGGTGGAGTCGTAGGTGCCATCATCAAAAACAAAGGGCGCAATGCCGATGAGATCGATGTTCTCCGGAGAAGATGTTTCGCCGGCGTAGCCTGGACCAAGTCCCTGGACAGTCGTGGCGCCGTCGAGGTCTATAGATGGGCTGCCGGCGGACACAAGATCGCGAACATTTGTGTACTCAGTTATCTGGTCAAAGGTTATATTTTGCACTGCTTTGATTTGAGAATAGACATACGGAGTCCCGTCTGGTTTCGAGGGGGTATAAAACTCCATTTCTGAGAATCTGGTCGGGGTACCCTGGTTCAGATCTGTAGAGATGTCTTTTGATAACGTTAGTTCTGCGTGATCTCGCGTGAAGCCAGTCGCAGGGTCACCAAAATTATCCAGCTTCATTCTTACAGATCTAAATCTGACAGCAGAATTTGTTATGTCTTTTGCTGACGGCAAGTATGCCAGTAGTCTATCAACATTAATAAATTTGGACATTATCGATTCTTTTCTAATATATTTCTCCATATCAAAGAAAAAGTAGCCATATTTCTTAAGAACGATATCGAATTCTGCCAATGCAGAATGTATTCCAGTATCGCTTTTGAGACCATCAAACGCGCCTCTTAGGAACAAATACTCCTGTATTGCGGTCTTTATATCGTCTCGACGCGAGGTAATTTGTGCCCGGATTAGCTCCTTGAGGTCATCACCGAAAGTATAGGAGAAAACATTTTTATTAAGATCTTCGCCGAATTCGGCTCTCTGGTATTGGAGGGGACCCAGATTCCAGAGACCAAAAGGAATTTGCTCGCCGCGGGAATTGAGAAGTTTGTACCCAACGGAGAGCGGATTCTGTTGTACCCACTCTACGTTTCTCATAACAATATCGCCCGTGAGGTCGTAATATCCTTGATCGTTGTCGCTCATCGCCTCAAAGTCCACTTTTGCGACCGTTCTCTGTATATCACTACGGCTCGGGTCGGGGTAACAGGTCACCGCATAAATTCTACACAGTTTATTATCAAGATATTCGTCCATTGTTTTTTCCAGATTAACAAATACAGAATCAGTGTATATTTGGGACCACTGTATTAGTTCTGCCGGAGTATTCACGGCTTCAGGAGAAAGTACATCTAGACTTGTGAATAGGTCTTCTATGATAGATTCGGATATTACACCGGGCATGTTTTGGAGATATTCATCTATCCTGGTTTCAACATTCGTAGAAGTTGCGTCGACATCATCAAGGTGTGCCGCGGGGCTTCCCATACCAGTATCAGGATCTACGCCAAATGTCCCTAGAAGAAGATCACTTATTTGATTTCTAATATTAGCTTGCTTCTTCCTTGACACCCTTAGCCAGCCAGGGTTTTTAGCATGAGAGCCATTAGCATATTCTGAGCCCAATGGCACGCCACCAGAATTCATGCCACGACCATAGGATTCTCTGGTATTATCCCATAGTGCAGAGATACCACCGATCCAGTCATAATACTTGTTTCCTAGCTCAGAGGCGGTTTCATAATCTGTGGCCATAGTACCGCCTGTAAGAAAGATTCCTGGGTCACTGTCAAAGTCTTCAAGACTTGATAGTGTGGGATCTGTTGAATTTGGAAACTCTCTTCTTGGAACAAAGAACCAAATTTGATTTTTTTGTTGTAACAATGTTTGTAGTGCATACAAGACTGATGGCTTTACAGCGGTCCAGAAAAACGGATCCATATATGAAATTTCATTCTCGTGATCGGACTCGCCGCCGAGGGTGTACCCAGTATCATCTCTAACTGGATGGTCCCATGCTGCGGTGCCATCAGGTCGTTCAGTGGTCCTTTGAATCCCATAGGCGCCGTCGTATTCATAGCCGTCCTTATAGACATCGCCAACCCTCTCCACGACACTTGCTGGGTAGTACCCGAATAGGTTCCTAGTTTTATCGGGATCGTGAACGGCGCCGCCAAACCCAGCATCAGGTGAGTTCTTCCTGATCATATCTCTGAACCGCATCGGGGCGCGTTTATCGTCCTCATCGGGCTCGTCTCGTGAGTTGTTCCACTTACTGGAATCAATCATGATGGTTGTGTCTTGTTTATCTGGGCTAGGATTAAAGTTATAGGCAATATAGTAGTGCGCACCGTCATGAGTTGTTGAATCTCGGTATGAAGGGTGTTCGCTGCCTTGAATAAATCTTGGCGTCCAATTGTAGTAAACCCAATCTGTAAAAGCGGAAATCATCTTACCTATGAGTCCAGCATCTGGACCTATACCGGTATCTGTGATTTCTGTTGAGTTTATATCTGCTCTTAACAGGGTTGCGATTCGTCGGCGTGCGGCTTCTTGACCTTCGGAAAACTCCTGAATTCTCTCTGACGGACTCGCAGGAAGTTCTGCCTTGCCGGGATATGAAGATGGTATACCTTGAATAGGGACATAGTTTGCCACATTCGTGTGTAGAAACCGGTCGTATAAAAAGTCTTCTTGTTTCAGATCACCGATGTAGGAAAATGCATCGAATTCTGGAACTACGAGGGCGCGCCCATCAACCACTTTATAGTTTCGATAAACTCTTTTTACGACTTCTTCCTGGTTTCTTAATGTCGAATCTGCGTTATTTATAAGAATTCTCATCCTATCATAAAATCGGCTTGTTCGTGTGAGTTCAGCGGTCTCAGAAAAGACTTGTGCCACCTGGTTTAATCTTGGAATAAAGTCAATCGCGGAACCATTTTCTTGTACTGTAAATGCTGCTTCACTTATGGCGTTATCTAACTCTTCATCGGTCGATCTATATTGTGCATATTCCGACAGCAGTCCATTGACTGAACGAACAATGTCCGAGGAACCAAAATCATCGGTCTTATAGTATTTTGAGTTTAACCCCAGGAGCGGAGGGTTTGGGTAGTAAACACTGTCGGCGTCGACATAGACAGGGTCGCCATAAGTTGCTAGTGTTCTATTTTTTATCAAATCTTCATAAGTTATGTCACTAAAGTTTAATGAATATGAAATAGGATCCAACTTAGCAGAACCTCCGATTTCAAGAGGGTGGTTCGTTGACACAACAGCAAAAAATGTTAAGTTATCAATATCATTGATATCTCTTACATACATCGGGACATTGATGTTTGATACTTTAATTATTGTATTCTCGTCTGCATCGAGTTCTGCCGTGTATTCTATTGTACTGAAGAAATCGCTGAGCGGCAGTGAAACCGTATTTTGCTCTACCGCCCCAATAGAAGCAGCGTAGCGACCTAGGTTTTCGTAACTAATTGAACCTGGAGGCAGTGCATCCAGTATCGATTTTAATGGATTACTATCGGGTCTAAAAAGCCCCATCATTCCGCGGCGGGATATCCTGCGGGATTCTTCGCTAGAGGGTGTTTGGCTCATCACGACGTTTATGAAGAGACTCTGATTGTCGGCGCCGTCGTTTGAATTAACTTTTTGGAAAAGCTCCTTTGTTAACTCTTCGGGCGTAAATCCTTCCCAAGTGCTCATATAAAACGATAAACTTAAATCCACCCTAACGAGGCGGTCCAAATAATCAGGGGCGGCGAGGCGCGAGGTGCGTGAAAAGCGTACGCCCTCATCGTCAGTAAGGGTGCCGTAATTCTCGAGCATCGTTTTATGGTCTAGATATACTTGATCGTTTGTTGTAACGTCGCTCATCCGCATCATGTCTATGGAAGGGGTGGGGAGGTTTCGCCCATACAGGTCAATTTGTTGTTTTTTCGTTAATCTAGGCATATCTCAGGCTCCACTTCACTACCATAAATATCATTATAAATGTCCTGTTCGTCGTCAGGTGCACAGTCGATATCCAAGTCAATATAATAAGATGATTTGTTATAAACTTGTAGCTGTTTGCAAACGATATCCGGATCCGCCATAGCATCTTGCTTGACATCAAAATAGTATTCTACTGCTGTTTCTGGCAAAATTCCCTCGGGACGCGTGGCTGCGGGCTGGGCGCGTGTCATCATCCCATCTACCACCTGCGGTTCTGCTGTCTCAAAGTATTTTCTTTCAAGGTGTGAACCAGTAGTGATCAGAAACACCTCAATGTCAAAATTTTCCGTCAGCAACTCCGTATTGACCTCATCAACATATATTATGGGATCCTGGGACTTTAGCCGGATAAAGTTTTCATCAACAAAGTTAGGGGTTCTATTTTGGCTGCCCCGGACTGTGTTATCGGCAATCTGGTCACTTTGTCTTGTTGGGTACTGCGACGATCGAATCTGTTTCTGGTAGTCTACTCGGATATTAATCTGAGGGATGTTTATAGAAGAGGAGGGGGTCAGTGATGATGAGAACTTTGGTGCAGAAGTTGTTATTGTTCCATTTAAAACAACAACCTTCCAGGCAGGAGCAACATTGGTTTCTTTGCTATCTAGCAATGCATCACCGATGGCGGCTTCAAATTTAAAAGAATCTGCTCGCGGGGTATACATGGTTGGAGTGACGTCTGCCGAGTAATAGTTCTTGGCTTGTTTGAATGTATATGCGAAACCTTCCGCGGCGCGGCGCTCATCTGGGTGCAGTAGCGTCACGTCATCGAGCCGCTGTCGAGTTAGTCGTTGACTTGTTACATTGATATCCTCAAACAAGGTTAAAGTACTTATGTACGGGGTTTCCTCCTTAATACGAGCATTAATGGAATTTTGAGATTCCGACAATGGCGACGTCAGGGCGGAGCCTGTTTTGGTGTACTTGTTATCGTAGACGATGTTATCATCAAAAAAAGCATAATATTGTGGCTTATAGCGACCAACGGACATTAGATATTTCCCATACCCGGTCAGCTTTAGATCAAATACTCTTTCTTTTTTATTTAATAGTTTTGCCATATGCTTTAATTATCCTCTGGGGTTTTTTTAGTTTTTCTGGTTATTCGTTTTTTTGCTGATGCTGTGTCTTTTATCGACTTTTTCGCTAGAGTGATCGTCTTTTTGGCGCGCTTCTTTTTGCTAAGAACTTGATTTTGTTTACCAATTGTTGAACGTGTCTCAACCTTCATCGTATCCACTAGAGGCTGCTCTTGTTCGTATTTTACATCAACATCAATTTTAATAGACTCTACGATAGACACGAAATCATATGGCCAGTTATAATTTAAGTTATAACCAGTTGTAACAGGGGGTACGAGTTCGCGTTGTCTTGCTGGTTGTCCCACTTGAGCAATAACCATATCTTCGTATTTGCGCTGAGATCGCTGCTTGACTTTGAACACCATCCAACGTAAGTTTGGGTTGGAAAGTAAATTGTATTCAGTTAACAACTCCGTGTCCATGAGTTGATGAGCAACAGACTCTTTCTTTAATTCCATTCTCTGGTATTCTCTTGGTGCCAAGTTTTGCCAGATATACGACAAGTCATCCTGATCAAGCTCATATTCAAACTCGAACATGTACATTACGATAGGTTTCACCTTTTTGTTATTTAAGAAATCAAACTGCGGAGGCAGTACGTAATCTTCCATCGTGTCGATAAGTCTTCTGATAGAGTCGCCAGCCGCAGACAATGAATCGCCCTCAACTGAGCCATCCGTTTCTTTGATTGCTGCCTTGTATCTCTTGGAGGGGATATTGATAAACTGCTTTCTTTGAGCCGCATTGGCACCAGAAGGTTGCTCCTCTCCTATCGATAAGCCCTTCGCGATATAAGGAATAGCGACAACGGCTTCTTTGATGACCTGCTTTTCAGCAACCTTGCCCATCCGCACACTTGAATTTACATCATTAAAGCCCATTAAACTGGCAAACGATTGCATACTTTTGTAAGTGTCCGGTCCGTCTGAAGCAGTATAATTGTTGTAAATTGAGGATCCGGTCACAACCTCGTAGTGATTCTGCAACCATTGCGTTGGGATATCGCCAATTTCCATGAAGATTCCCTTACTTGGGCTGTCAGGAAGGACACCAAACTGGTGCCACATGCCGCTTGGAACAGAGCCGGAACCCCATTCCGGCAGTGCTAAGGTGCCTGCCGAATGTGCGATTGGGCGTATACCGCCACTAGCAAAGTTCATCATCGGGGTTTCAAACTTTGGTTGGATCACCCATCGTTGAGACACGGCTTCATTGTCCTGCGAGATCTTCCTTCCGAACTTGTCCACCTTCTCGCGAGCAATGTTTTCGACACCAAACAGGTTAATACAAGAATCTATTTGCATTGCATTATCGTTAATATTCTCACTAGCGTAAGGCGAGAAATTGCGACCATAAGATGGGAAATGAGCACCCACACCCACAGCACCAGTGTTAGCCGTGAGGAAGTCGGTCTGGTCCCTGTGTAGGGTCCTGCGATAGAAGCCATCGATTTTTTTGTGTCCCTGCATGTCAGAGCCGGGATCATACCTTCTCTGTACTGTCCGTGTTTCTGCCAGGATTCTTTGTAGATCATAGCTTACAGAGGCAGACGGTCTGAATATGAAGTCAACCCATGACTCACCGTGGTAGTAAGGAGGAGTGAATGACCAGTTATAGCCATTGAGAGAGTCTTTGACACCATAAGATGAAGCAGATAAGTTAAAGTAGTTTCCGGATACTATAAGTTTTGGAGCATACGTCCCGAATAAAGATGTGTCTTGTCGACCAGAAACAGGGGGACCGAATGCTGTAGTCCTGTTGTACATGACGAAGTTGTGTTGGAAATCTTTGTTCTTTGCGGGATCCTGGGGCAACTCATAAGAACCGGAAACACCTTCTATATCGCTAGCCGGTGGTGTCGATGCAGTCGTCGAGTTCTTGAAGAATGCTTGGGCGCCGTCTGAAGCGTAGAAATAGTTCGTACCATCTTCGCCAGTTTCATAAGTATATGTTCTGGCGCCATCATAAGAAGTGCGCATGCGAAGGCGCGCACCAAAAGTCTCATCTCCCGCAAATTTGTAGGTCGAAAGGTTCACTCCGTCAGATTGAAGTTTTGAGTATTCCTGATCTTGTAAGAAGAAGTTGCCCACTTCCGCAAAGAAGTTGGAAGCCATGGCGTTGTATAGGGTGCCTGGGCTTTCACCAGTCAAAGACGCAGTTATCGGTACCTGCAGTGATACACTCGGGTGAGGCTCGATGTCCGGAATCATTGCGTTTTTAAGATATTTAACTGGATTCATTATCGCTTCGAAGGGTACCCTTTGGCTCCAGAAGGCTCCTGAAACGTATTTCGCGGTACCGATGCCGGCTGCGGTGGAACCAGTAGGGTTGGCACTATTTATTGCCCAGTTCTCAGGGAATGTTGCATATGAGCCGGCACCGATGGCGCCGGTAATCTGTTGAGAATAACTCCTGTATCCGTTTGTAATGATTGGGTAATCCACCGCCATACCGGATTTAATCGAGTTGTAAAGGATACCAGGAGCGAAAAGTGGCTGCATCAATGGTCGGACCATGCTGTATTGAGAAACAGCCACGTTAGTTACTGTGACGAGTGAACCGCCGGTTATATAATTTACAGATAGAGTGCCAGCAAAAGATTTGGAGAATTGGCTAACTAAGTCCAAAGTTCGTTGCGCAGGGTAGAAGCCCTTATAAGGATTGAATTTGATTGCTGCGCGGCACGTAAGTCTAAGTTCCTTTGCTTCTAGATCCGACATTTGTTTGACATCCAAAAAGTTCTTCATGAAGTCTGAATTTGAATAATCTTTGTAGAATGAAGCCTGTGAACTGCTTAACTTGGTGCCAGGTATACTGAATGCATCAAAATTGTCTCCGCCATTGATGCCAACTTTAGTATAACTTTCAATTCGCTCGGAGATTCTAAACTCTGGCACAACTGCATATCCCTTAGCAATGGTCTTGACATCCTGGCGGAACTCATCATAGTCGTTATACCATGGTTTAGATGGCGCACCGACAAAACCAGTTTCGCCATTTGACGTTGTAAGATAGCCCGCGAGAGTTGGCGCCTGCCATAGTGCCTCACCGGAGCCGGTCGCTAAGGAACCTGTCGTGTTGAATCCAGGCGAGGATGGATCATTCGAGCGCAACACATTGTTAGCGTCCATACCAGTCAACTGGCGGTTAACTGCGCCTGAGATAGTGGGAGGATAGGGCGATATCGGAGAGTTCAGCATGTGTTTGCGTGAGTAAAGACCTCCATTTCTTATCATAAGCGGGATCTGGTTGATCTCTCCACCGAGGAGGATTGGTCCACTAGCGGTTGCTGGGACGTTAAAGTGGTAGAATGAGTACGTATTCTGTAGCTCGCCGGCAGAGTTAGACGTCAACATACTTGAGCCATAATATCTCTGTTGTCCATAAAATGGTCCCAGGTCTGACGTAATCTCGGGTGGTCCCGTCCTAGTCAAAAAGTTATATGGAGCATCGAGAGCGAAAAGACTTTGTGTGAGATATCTCGTCACACTACCCCAATCCTCATATGAGTTTACTCCTACTGAGTTTGTGGCACCGAAGCCGCCGGTAACGCGTTGTGCTTGGCTGTCACGCCAAAATTCATTGTCATACCCAACGCGTGTCATAGAAGAGGAAATAAACTCACGGCGTATTGACGGAAAAACATTTTCAGAATACAATACCCAATTGACATCGATATTATTTCTGTCTTTCATTGCCACAAGTTGTTCAAATGGTGTGACTTCACTATCGTAGTTGACGTTAACAAATCTGTTGAGCGCTTGCTGATTGAATCCAACCATTTCGTTATTGTAAGTTGTGAGCAGTGTAACATTATGATATTGTTCGTTTAGTCCGCCGAGTGATGTCGAAAACGAGTTTGCATAATCCATGTTGATGTGCACCGGTACACCCTTCATCGACACAGGTGGTAGATCGAAGGTACCAGTAACGTCTCCGAGATAACCGATAGACAACGTATTAGATTTCTTCTGTGCTGTCAGAATTGGATGATCTTGCTGCCGCACCTGCTTCCAAGATGGGTATCCGTATTGATTTCCGCGTTTGAACATGAGTGCATTAAACGCTTGTGGGGATGTGGTGGCGACTCGTGCCTTAATAAATTCTGGAGTGTTTAAGTACTGTTCTGCTGCTATTGCAGCCTCAATTAATAGAGTCCCAGTTGGATAACCAAGAGTTTCAAATCCTGTTCCCTCGTATGAAGAAGTTATAGTTGTGATTGGTTCGTATATATTCAGGTTAAGTCGAGATACTTGGTATACCGGATCGGTATAAACGCCGTATTGTGAACTTTCCCAGCTGCGTGTACCGCTGGTTATAACACTGGCGACTTCACTCGCACTTACAAAGTTCAGTGGTTCAATGTATGTGGAACCGCTTCGGAACCAGAAGTCGCGAGGAGTGAAGCCACAACTCCACCACGATGCTGTCGAGTGCAGAGACGCAGTGATCCATGCATACTGTCTTGAGTCACGCGGGATCTGGTGTTGGATGTTAAAGTTATCGTAAAGAGGTCGGTCTTCGTATGTACAAGTTTCTGTGTATCCCACGAATGGTGCTGTACATCCGGGTAGTGGATCTGGATAAAGACCGTCTGCCGATCCACTACTAAGGGCTATAATGCTAGTATCTATCGCTGAGCCGAAGCGTCCGACTGGATACATATTGTGTTTAGGATTTGGTGAGTGATCAAAAATTGCATTCGACCCTGATGCGAACACACCATTATTGGTGGTTTTGATATTATCTACTACAGTGGTGCCTGACTCATTCTGCGACGGCTCTCCTATGACATACCAGGAAAACAACTCGGAAGGATTGTATAGATATGGCGCTGATTGGGTCACATCGCACGGCACACCACCGTTGTAAAGTTGAAGCACATCATTATCGTCCAGCGGGCGCGTCCACATAGACATTTGGTCCATTGAACCGGATAAACCGAGTGTTCCGCCGGCGGTAGCGCTGGACTCGCCTCCGAATGAATAGATTTGCTCGCCCGTTTTTGGTATAGCGGCAAAGTTTTTGAAACTGTAGTCAGCGTTTCTTACGGGATCATAGTTGTTGATTGCTCCCGATGGAGTAGTGGTGAAACTTACTATATCTAGTCTTTGTCCATCGACATAAAATCTTAGAAGATCGTTTGCCTTCTGAGATGGCTCTAACGTACCGTTTGTACCTGATACAACACATGCGAGGTGGTGCCACTGTGTGTCCTGAAGGAGGGATGAGGTTCCATACGCAGTGATAACGCGAGCGGTGTTGCTCTTGTCTCTGAGATGGATCGTCGCTTCGAGGCGGTCGAGGTTGGATTTAACCAACTGGAAGAAGGGGCTCCCAGTGTCTGCTGCTTTTCCAACACTGAATATATGACCATTTGCTACTTGTGACGATGGGTAAACCCATGCGGAAATTGTTAATCCGTCTTCAGTGCCGCGCATGGAAGATGTGATAAATCCGGGTGCAACATTATCTGCGCTAGCGAGGACGGGACCCACGGTTGTTGGGGTCTCAATCCAATACATTGCCACGGTATTGTCTAATGATGAGCCAGAGTAGGAGGGTGTCAGGTCACAAGAAATTGCCTTTTTCTGACAAATATTGTTTCTATGCGTTTTGTGGAAGCCGGGCAATTGATCATATGACGCGCCGGGACCGTTAGTGGCTGCTGTTGTTCCTGTTACCTGTAAAGAGTCGCGACCAAATCTGGCGGTGTGCCTTGCATAGTGAGAGGTAAGACCGAAATCTTGCCCGTGGATGTCGTTTACCCTGATTCCAGGGGTACCACTACCGGATGGCTCAGAAATGCTGCCAGAGGGTCCCTGAGACGGCTTAATCACAGCCATATAGCGCTTACCAAGGGAGTTATATACAGAATAAGAATCTGACCGGAAATCCCTGTACCCAGTGCCATCTGTGAGCATTCCGCCGACTGTTGAGAATCTAGAGTTTATGATAGAGTCATTGACGGCTGCGGTGAGATATCCAATATTATATTCTCCGACAAATTCGAAGTGCTCTTCTTGTGAGCGGTGTGTGTCTAAGAATGTTCTCGTCTGTGTGGAGCTGGTTGAGTTGTTTTGGAAGACCTGTGCTGGGAGAACTGGCTGCTGTTCAATAAAGTTGCGGGGGTTAGCATATGTATCGAAGGAATGAACTACTTCATATTTCTTTTGCCAGTTTCCAAGAATTGTTGAACCAGTGCGCATTTGAATGTTTCTAATGTTGACTGGGCGCTTGGCTACAAAATCTCGATAGTATACTGCTTTCTGCGAAGCCGTCATAGGATACGGTATCGCGCCGACGGCGTTTGCTTCTGGCCATGGATAATCGGCGCTGACCAATCCCATAGCACCAGAAAGTGCTTCGCCGGTGGGACAAGTGCCAAGTTTACCAAGCAGCAGTTTCCAAGCCTCTGGGCGTGTAGTGTAGTTGTCTAGACCAGCAGCAAAAAATGTTTTGTTAGATGCACTAGTATTGAGCTTCACGTGTCGAGACTGGTGTCCGCCGACGGCGTATTCCGTGAACGGACCCTGCATCGGCTTCTCAAGATCAGTGCCGTATACATCATTGTGTAAGTTAGTAATGGTGACACTAGACGAAAGTCTATTTGAAATCCAATTGTCCGCGCCACCAGATATTGAAGCGCTTATAATATTAAACGGATAAGAAAAGGAAGATTTAGTCTTAGTATAATTAAAGCCACCATCGTAATCGCGACCCTGCGTAACGCCTATATAACGATGACGTTTTTTGGATACGTTACCTTCTTCGTCCCACTGTGCTTTGGATTCAATGGCAGTAAAATCAGCGATATCTGCGTAAAGAACATTCTCTGGAATAAATACACCATCTGCCGTGTTTACAGGTCCTGCGGGGTATACCGAAGTCTGAACGTAGCTGAAACTCTTTCCTGGTTCAAAGTTTACTCCACCTTTGATAGTTCTGCTGAATTCTGGGTTCCGGAGGGAAGTCACACCGTCAAGTTGAGAATCTAAAAGGTTGTTCTTTTCGTATTGGGTTCCGTCTGCCTTGGAGAGAATCACTTGTGAACCAGACAGACTTGGCTTACTCCATTTTATGTTTCTGAACACAACTCGCTGAGCGTCAACCGTTGCGTCACCAGATGAGATCTCATAGGACCCCACTCCTTGCGCTCCCGGTTGAGCGCGCTTTTTCCAGTAGTTTTTGTGAATGTTCGTAGGACGCGGAGAAGCCTCAACTCCACCAAACAAATCTGTCTGATATGTTAACAAGAAAGCGCCCACACCACGAATTGGGGACGTCGGCTCTACAGTTGAGAATTCTATCGTTGGGAACTGTGACTGATACTTGTTTCTTTCCAATACATGACTTTCTACAGTGTTGTACATGTCAGAAGTAAATTCAGCGGATGCTGGGATGACTTGTTGGATAATGTTTGCTATGGCATCGTCAAACCATCTAAAGTATTCAGTGAACTTTTCTACTGTTTTGACATTATTAAACTTTTCAAAGTAAATCCTTCTAAGAAGTTCGATTGGCTTGTATTCAGAGCGGTATCTGTTGACCGGATCTCCAATAACATTATTAAAGTCCAATACCCCTGCGAAGTAATCTAAGATCTCCTCAGATATGGCAGCGTAAAGGCTCTTTTCAATCGTATGAAAATAACTTGGAATTTCATCAAAGAGACCAAACAGTTCATCGTCTTCGGACAAGATCTTGACCATGTCATCACTTGTTACAATTTCAGGATCAATAAATTTAAATTCATTCATTAACTCATTTGTAACCACGTCATCAGAACTAGGAGCGAATCCATGCCCCTTACCCGGATAAATGTAGCCACCGATCTCACCTGCCCAGCCAAAGTTATCGCGAACCAATGCAGAGCCAGAACTAATATCTGAAGCATAGAAGTTGCCGCCGGCGTCTGAGGATGTTATTTCTCCGAAATGCCAGTCTAAAGCCAGACTGTTGAAGTTGTAAATATCGTGAGTAGTTGACCTCGAATCCAAAGCAGAGATATTTTGATAAGATCCTGAGATTCCTGAGTTTTCTCTGTCTAGGGCATGCTGTTTCAGAGAAATATTATCTACATATTGCGTCCAATGTTTTAAGCCGTTAACTTCGGTGTCTGCCTGATTCAGATTGGAACCCGTAAGGTTTGTATTTTGCGCGCCAACGTACAGCCGCTTCCAAGAGCGAAGCATATCTTGACCAACAGCCTTGGCAATTGAAGCCGATACTTCGAAAGAGTTCCGAATTGTACCAAGCGTATTGTTAAATCCGCGGAAAACAACATCATAGGAATAATCGTCTGATCCAGAAAGTACGCCGGCATATGGATAGTTTGTTGGTCTAAGAGCAACTGATAGGTTCCAATCTTCGTTGGCGTACACGCTCATGAAGGTGCTGCTTGTTAGGGCGTTAAATGGGTGTGGGTCGTAAGACGATGTAAGCATAAAGCGAACGTTCTTAGACCCTAGTTCATCTCTGATGGCGAATACTTGGAAGTTTGCAACGTCTTGTGCACCAGTTAACGACGTCGTACCGCCGGCATAGCCGGTTCCCGTAGATGCGGTAAATGCTGTCTGCATACCAAACAGTGATGACGTTATGAAATTCCTATCCACAGAGTTCGCACTCTTGAAGAATCTAGGAAATCTTATGCTGGCTTCTGTTGTTAGCCCGTACGTATCCTCGTATCCGAAGTCAGCACCGGAGCCGGTTATGTATCCCAAAGAATCAGCATAGCGAGGATCCGCTGCCTGATACATAACTGCGTGGAGCGAGGATGCTGTGTTGAAGTTGAGGGTTTTCCTCTTTTTTAGAACCTGCTTTAAGTTGTTGTTCAATTCATAGGTTTGATTATTCGCATATGTATTGAAGTAAATAAGGTTATCATCGATATTAAAACATCTCATGATGTTTCTAATCGAACGATGTGTCCCCTTCGACTTGTAGATTGTGCTCAAACTATTGTAAAGGTTCTGGTAAATCAGGTTCTTTGTTTCATTTAACTCGCCTTGAAAAATTTCTGAGTCAGTTCTGTTTTTGAACTTTTCTAAAACTTCAGAATCAACAAATATCTCAGGAGTAATAAGTCCTAATGACTCCGGGAGGTGTTGAGCAAACGGGAGGGGCTTGTGCGAGGCGCTTGTGTGTTGCGCATGCCTAAAGGATGGCAGCGCAGATATTTGTAAATACAATTTGTCGAAGTAAGCGCCCATTATGTGAGCCAGTTGCTCCAGGTCACTCGTGCCATCGGCATTGTTCGCCTCTTCTGCTTCTTCTACAACCCACGATGGGATAAGGTTTATAAACTGTCCAGTATTCTGTCCATCGTGATAAGAACCAACATCGTTCAATTCTGAGCGTAGTGAGAGCACACGGGGGTGGTTGCTGTATATAATGGGGTCAAGGTACTCTGCTTCGCTAGCGGACGCAGATACGATAGCAGAGCCAGTGTTTCTAGACGCTACAGAATACCCAGTCCATGAGCCGTTACAGAGGCGTCCACCAAAGTCTAAGACAACGCTGTCAACACTGGCGGTTTGCGTGATACCTTCGTTGAACTTATAGTACATGCCAAGAGTGGTGTTGGATATGTCAGTATTGGTGCCGCCGCGGATCTGATCAAACCAATTTCTTCCGATTTGTTCAGCATTGCGTGCTGTTTTCCAGAAACGAAATTCGTCCAGAGAACCACTTAACTTCCCGGCGCCAGCATAGGTGTCAGCCAACGTTGAGTCTGCAAGATATGATGGTGCCGTCAGCAAGCCACCTAAGCGTCCTTGCATGTTTCTAGAAGTTAAGTCTCCTATAGTGGTTGAGGTGTAAGTCTTAGTGTCGTTTAACTCACCATTAACATATAATTTTGCCTGGAATGACGAGCCAGAATTCTGGAACACAAAGGCGTAGTGTCCCCAGTTTTCAAGACTAGATGATAAAGTATTGACACCAATCGATGCCGTGTTAATCTGCTGCGCTGAAGCACTCAGTGTTCCAGACTGTACTGTAATCAAGAATGGTGAGGAGGTCCCACCCGGGTCCACATTTAACTCGATGCGCAGACGACCATATGATTCATCCGCACTCGAACTCAGGTTGTTGTTCCATGCGTCAAAGATGATTTGTCGGTCTGTGTCTGACGTAGCAATCGAGCCTGTTTTAGCCCAAAACTCTACCGTAACGCCCGTATCGAAATCTGAGCGGAGGTTAGATAACCTGGTACCCGCTCCATAGTCAGAGGGATAGCCGTTGTTCGTATACAGATTATCGTCATAAACGTTGTTATATTGGAATTTATTATTAGATGTATTCGGAACCACTTGAGAGAGAGGTTGTGTTTCGTTTAATACATTTGGTCCGCCATTGAAAGTAATATATTCAGCAACGTCCGGAACGCCATACCCTTCTAGTTTTGTTGAAGTTGTTGTGCTAGCAGGTGAGAGCGTAATATATCCAGTGGTTCTCGGATATTTATTTTCAAAGATGTATTTCTCAATGTCTAAAGATCTATTGTGGAAACTGTTTATTTCTTCATCTGATCCATCATAAGGGTAATAGTTTAGTATTCTGTCGAGTGCACTCTTATAGTATAGAGTAGCGGAACCGTACTTGGCAAAGGTATCCGGATTGGCATAGTCGATCTGTGGAACAAAGGCATCTTGCTTTGTTTTTATCGCGCTTATATTCCGTCCGGACTCGGCGTCTGCAGCTAGTTCTTTTTCATTTTTGTCTGGGAGGTAATTCCTACCAAATAAATCTTTAATACTCATAGTCTACCACTCTAAACTTGAACATTTCGTCTTGCTCAAGCCAGGATTTTAGTTCGTCATCATAAAACGAGAATTTAAACCCATACTCATAACCGGGCTCAAGAAGTTTCATATTGAAATCAAAGTAATTGCCAGAGACATCATAAGACAGTCCAGTGGCAAAGTCACTACCCGTGTTATGGGGGACCGCCTCTAAAGCATCTAAAACTCTGAATACTCTGTAAGAAGCGCTAACCACCGGGATATGTTCTGGGGTTGTCTTTGCCTTGGTATAGATTGTCGGATTCCAATACTTGTTCCGAATATATAAGTTAAATCGAGCAGTCTCTTCTGGGCTATATCGATTCTGTAAATTTGTGATGTTCATATAATATGTTGGTTCGCGAGTGTCGGTTGTGGCGCCGAAGTCTTTTGTTTTAATCGAACCAGTGAAGAACTCTGTTACGTTGGTTGAGGGGTCCTCGCCGGAGCCGGACCACCATACATCATAAAGAGTTGTTATATCAGTAGTCCCTGTGACAGCGACCGAACATGTATAAATACCAGTAGACACCCAGCCACCCGTTAGCGCTGTGGCGCCATTGTACAGTATAAGTTTATCCAGGCTTGCTGAATCATTCTTAATGGAACCAGAATACAAACTAACCATAAGTGAACCTGTTGAACCAATTGCCGGTATGTCACGAAGGCGACCGCGGACATAGTTGTAAAGGTATAGAGTATTTAAATTGTCTGGACCGGGTGCGAGCGAGCTACTATAGTAAAAATCGCCGCGGTCGTCGCGTTTTACTGAATCCCATCGGGCTTCAATCGCTGGCTTCTTGAAAAAGTATTGAGTGCTGCGTGCGAAGAATCTCTTCGTATAATATGAGGTCGTAGCACCGCCGGTGTTGTTTATGATACTACCAGTATATAAAGGTTCGACTGCTCCCGGGTTTGGGGCAGAGTAGTATGCTTCAAATGACGAAGACAGAAATATGCCAACGCCGTAGTTTGCCTTGGTTCCCGCGATCCAGTGTTCCACAAGAGGCGAAATATCAATCTCCAAATCCTCAAGACCAGTATCAAAAGTCTGCTTAAAACGCGGGTTGCCCGATCCTGTCAAGTACGAACCTCCGACTATCCCAGCAGAGCCAGTCCAAGTCTGGTCCTTGGTAGCCATAATCCAGTTTGAGCCAATGTTCCCCTTTGTTAAATCGCTATAATTTTCCAAGTCGAGACCCAGTCCCTCTTGCCACTGTTGGGACACCGGGGCGACCTCTAGTGCAAAATCTCTCGGTACGGTCTTGGACGTCTCAGCATTGTGTAACTTAAGGTAAAAGGACACAGATCCTGAGCCAGGAATCTTGCCTGCAGCGCGATCAGCAGTTATGTTTGAAACTGGGAACTGTATCAGGATTCTTGATAGTTCTTGCGAACCGGTTGTGAGAGAGGCTGTCGCAGCGGGAGCGCGACCATAGATCGAATAAACCTCTAAAACGTCTGCCTGACCACAGTTGGCGCCAGTGCCGCGGGTTTTAAGATTAGGTTGGAAAGCGTTGACAATGGTGTTGTCAATACTGGCTGTATATCTAAAAATTGACATTATCTAATTTTCCCAGTAATATCCACATCTGCATACTTGAGTTCCATAATGGCGTTATTTGGAACTACGACATATGAACCGTCTGCTGATAAATTTTCGTTTATGTCGATAGCCGCCGAGGAGTATCCTCCTCCGCTCTTGCTAAAAACTTTAACCTTGGTTACATCAAGAACGCCGGTGACCTTCTTAAGCACTTCGTATATATCACTAATGTACAAGGCTTCTCCAATGAACAGGGGTTGCTCGAAATGCTCTCTTAACGCTTCGATACAGCGATCTAGAACAATATACTTATCGGACATCTTTTGTGGCTTCGCTACAAATTCTATTCCAAAGTTTAATATAAATGGATCTAAAATGTCAACAGTATCATTAATCATTCTATACTGGTTTATCCATGTTTTTAAGTTATTTTTAATGGTGGAGTTACATAGTGTCATCTTTCCTGATGTATCTTCAGAGATTACATACATATTAAGATTTCTTTTTTGGGAATCAGGGTCTTTTTGTACCGATACTCTCTTTATCGCTCCGAACTTGGGATGCATTCTGTACGCTAGGTTTTCGTAATCTGCTTGTGTTACAGCGCGGTTTTGTGTCGGGAAGGTGTCATACACCCTTTGTTTAATTTCTTTTGTAGATGGATAAGTCACATCGCCAGTAATTGGCTCTTCGTTCGAGACCTCAAGAGAATTTCTAATTGCTGCCACTTTGGCGCCAGATAGATTCTCTCGCTCCTTATATTCAAAGTTTGCGGAGTTCACTGAGTTTAACGCGCTGACGGCTGTGTTAGAGTTTGTTCCATTCGTTGTGCGGTAAGTTACGATGAGTGTAGTATTTGTTGGGACTATCCCAAAACTCTCATTCTCTGATAATCTGCTAGGATCAAAGGTTGTGGTGGTGGTATATGTTTTCCCAAATACGTTAACCGCCACATTCTGTGGGTTTGCCACTACATCTGAATTACTCATTTTGCCGCTGCCAAACTGGAGCGACACTTGGTCGCGGTTCATCTGTGTTATAAACTTTCTAGAGACCAACGTGGGCTTGATAATAGACGGGACATTGTCGTTCTTAAAGTTGGAGTTCGCGATCTCTTTGAATACCATATCCTGTACCAGGTAGTCGACCTCAAAGTATTCGTTACCCTGGGTATCAAACACGGAGATTATTTCTGCAACGTTCTGGGCTTCTAGCGTGACCGTCTTGAATCTCTCAAAGGCTCCAACAGCGACACGTTCCTGTCCAAACTGTCCAGAGACAACGTTGCCATACGCTTTGACTGCGTAAAAGGTCGGAGCACCAGTGGTTGGGTCAACACGTGCTGCAACAAACGTGTTATTGGAACTTGCAAAGTCAATGTTCTCAGTTAAAACAAAACTCTGACCGGCGGTCGAGCCAAATGAACTACCTCTTTTCAATACGGGGAGATAATCTGTATCGGGACCGATACCGAGTGTGGAAGCCGGGACTAAAATATACAGAGCAACAGGTCCGTAGGTAGATGGTCGACCTCCAAATTTATAACCAAGGATGGCGCCATGACGGACAACATTGGTATACTGGTAGGCGGTGTCAAGGAACGACTCGTTGACGTTATAGTCAAGATAAAAAGACAGTTGGTCGCCAACATACGAAACGGCATCCAACATCAACGCACCAAATGATGCTTCACTAAAATCCTGGAATGAATCCGGGTAAAATCTTTCCGCTATCTCCAACAAATCTTGTTGGATTGTTTCGAACTCGCGATGAGTATAATCGATAGGGAGCAGCTTTTTTTGATTTTTAGACATAAAAAATCCTCAATTTAAATAGTAAATTCTAATAAATCTTTAATATTTAAATTTGGTATTGAGTACTTGATTCGGACACTAAGCGCATTTGCATTCTCATCTAGGGCTGTAAAAAATATTTCTTCAATCTGTATGGTCGGCATATAAATCTCCGCTTGCTTGAAAATATCTCTTTCGATCTTAGCAAATGTGGTCTCCGAAAAAGCCTCGAATAGGTATTTTTTCATACCAACACCAAAGTCAGGTTCCATCACTCTTTCTCCGGGGCTAGTCAAGAGCAACATCTTGAAGTTTTGCTTAATCATGGTTTTGAAATTCTTTATCATTTCAAAACCATCACCAACATCACGAGATAGCGGGAGTCTTACAGAGAGTGAGGACATAGAGTTTCCTGGTTTAAGATATTTAGATCCTTTATAAAATAATTATCTAGAGTTCTTTCTAGAACATTGTTCGCCGTTGGCATTAAATACGTTTCCTCGGGCTTGGGACTTTTGGAACCATGGCAAAATCTTCGCTGCGGGATTAAATCTAAACTTCTCCACAATACCAGAGATCCAAGATTCCACAGGGTCTGCTCCCGGCGCGTCGGCTAATCCAAACTTTCTATTCCGATAATGTACCTTGAAGATATCTTTAATTCTTCTGGTTGTTTTTCTAAGAACTTGTTGGTCCCACTCGTCCCAGTCCAAATATCCAAAACTTGTAAACCAGCCGTTACGATCATCTTCGGACATCCAGCCTTCAGTCCATGAAGCGTTGAGTGCCACAGATACGATCTTGTCATCATCATTCGCGGGTCCATACAGGGGAGAGCCCGGTAGTTGCCCATTTCCGGTTTCATACACAAACGAGGGTTTAAGAGATCCACCAGGCTTACCCGAGTCGGTGTCATCGCCGCCTAGGCTAGGTGAGTTTAATTTGCCGCTCTCTGTTGTCCATTCTCCGATGGACGGAAGCAGTCCCATATCATTGTAGATAGCCATCATTGAGAGTGCCTTCTTCATCGAAAAGACATAATCTATAGTCAAGCGGAATCTTGGTTCATTTTGAAGTTGATTAATCAGACACAGCAGAAGTTTGCTATTTGCCTCTATTCCGGTGAAGGCGCCACATTTTAAATCAAGAGCATCGATAGTTGTGGATGCAATCGGGATTCCACCGTTTGCTGTGAGCCCAAACTCTATCATGTACTGAACGCCAAGTTGACCTGTTACGCCAATGGGTTTCCCTTCTCCGATTACCTCTCCGTCTCTTACTAATTTCTCTTTTACAAGTTTCATCGTACCTGGGTAGTTATCAGAAATATTTCCACTTTGAGCGCGGATTTCACTTACGGCACTTTCATTATCAAGCTTGTTTCCATTGACTATGACGTACTTTTTGATGTAGAAGTCTCTGCCTGTCTCTGCGTTGTTGATGTCTCCTAGGAGTATCTCCTCCGCGCCAGCAGCCGTACTTCGTTTGGTTACTACTTCCAGTTTCTCAGCGAATGGAACTAGTCTGTCATGCTCCTCTTCATTGTTGTGTTCTCTGCCAGCCATATAGATGTTAACACCATCGATGTCTCTGTGGACATGGTATTCGCCGATATATGGAGTACCATTAGGGAGGGCAAGTTGATCGCCCGTGGAATAGTGTCCAGAGCCACTCAGAGGCAGCGAGCCGGCTTTAGGGCGGGATATATGCTCACCATGAAGTTGAAGACCCTCACCGCCATCACAGAAGTTATTAAAGAAATAATAATTCATGTTGCTTATTGTTGGTGCGGCGTTTGCCTGGTGAAGATTGTTTTTGTAAATCTTGGCTAAGTGATTCAATTCTTCATGAATCAATTCCTGCATTACTATTTTTGCATCGCTTTCTATTCTCTGGACCGCTTCAAGATTTTTACTCTCTCTAAAACTCTTCATAGACTCAAAGAATCCATAATCTTCACTATTAAAGTCGTCGAAGTCACGCGGATATTTGTATCTTCTCTGGAGTTTATCAATGCGCTCAAGCGCTGTTCTTACAGACTCTGGCATTTTTTCAATAGTAATCGCATCATCCTGCTGGTCTTCCAGGCGGTCTACATATAACTGAACACTCTGTTCTAGGTATGCATACCAGAACTCCGTATCATTGAATGGATTAAGGAAGTTACCTCCCGTTGACATCATAGATTCTTTCATCACTTCAAGAATGTAGCCTGCGTAGATCTTACTATAATTGTTGTCGAAATCGGGAGCATATTGAGTGAACGTGGCAAGAGATTTCATGAAACCTAAACTCACAAATGAGCGGATACCTGCCATTATAAGTCCGCGGATGGCAGCCTTTCCGGGGCGTGTCAAGATTCTATCAAACGGAGTTTCGCGGACACAATCTTCGTCTCCGTAAATTCTCTTATCTTCGGGTATACGCGGGTATGCAACTTGGACCATCTCTTCGATATCCCCGAAGCCAACGAGACCTTGTGTCTTGGGGTCACACGGGCTCCGCTCGGGGAACATGAGGTCCACTACACCAGTCCATCCAGAGTTCGGAAGTGGCTTGGCGTATACGGGTGGGGCGTTATAACTGCCTCCATATCTGCCCGGATCAAGATAAAACACGCGCGTCATATCGGGAGTGCCGGCTTTTTCCATTTCATACTGATTCCGACTTACCCCCAGGAAACCCCCCTCGCTAGCCCAAACGGGTCCGGACTCATCTTCGAGTTTCCACCATAGAACAAAATCACCAATTTCGCCGTCATTAAACTCCACTAAATCGGCATCCAATACGGCACCATATTCGAAATCCCTGCGGCTCAGGGGGTCGACTGTTGCTCCGAAAAGCCATCCTTTTTCATTTTCAGATATCTCTCTTGCAAACGTTGTATAGAATTGCTGGTTGACACGATTATAAAGCGACGTGGCTTCCGAAGTGTCCAAGCGGTTGTTTGTGAGATCCAACAAAGCCGAAATAGGGGGCGATGTGCTGATATATCCCTCAAAACTGCGTGCTAAATTTTCAAAGTTTGATACATTTATATCGTCAAGACTGTTGTCGACTGACAAGAACTCAAATCGACGTGTCTTTACCACTCCTGAATCGCCATCACCATTTGCTACCTTTTTTGCTAACTTTTCTTTATCGCTTTCAGATAAAGTGGCGCTGGTATCATCGGATGTTTCAGCAAGCATATTTATCATTGTGCTAATCGACACCCTGATATTGTCATCAGGGCGGTTCTTATAGTTACCACCTTCCTCTACAAGGTCCGAGTAGAATCCCTTGACTTTGTATCCGTATGCCCATGTGGATTGCCCCCCATTGGCACCCTTGCGATATCCCTTAGCATTGTCTTTAAACTGCAGTGTGATATCCGGGGTATTCTTTCGAGGGCGACGGGTAATTACCACCCTGTCGTCCGCGAAGTCTACTCTTGCTGTGGCATTGTAGCCGTAGTTAGGCATGTCAACCAACTCAACATCAGTGTCCCATAAAAACCCGATGAACCCTAAATCGTCAAATGATTTGCTGAAACTCTTCCGCCCTCTTCTATCATTGGTGCCATTAAACTCCATCGAACCATTCGTGTACATATCCTGCGCCAAAACAGACGCTGGATTGAATTGTTCTTTCAACCAACCACCAACGTAGTGAGGATAGGCGCCACGCTTTGCACCGAAGAAAAGTTTATCAATAATATGAATAATCAGTAAAAGCGGGAAGGCGACAACCCAAGCCAGGAAAGATACAAGCCAGAGAGGTATTTTCCACGGACTTGCAGGTGGGGATGGTGGTCCAAATGGCTTCTCATCGGAAAACTCGCCGTAGTAAGAAACCCATTCAGCACCATTGGCCACCTTATCTTGGTGAACTGTCCAAGGGTTACCATAAGTATCCGACAGTACCATATTTAAAAATCCCCAATCTTTTTGGCTTGAGAAGAACCCGGCGTCACCAAGCATGTCATCGGCGTACGCCAGCTTGATCTTCTTCATGTCTCCGTTCACTGCAGTTACAGCAGTAACTTGGATAGGTTCTGGCTCATACGGCATTAAACCATTATTGCAGCCAGGATCAGAAAACACTGGGGGCATATTTGCATCAATGATACCACCGACACCCTCATTGAGAATGTTAGAAATGTCATCTAAATCTTCTAGAAGTTGACTTTTGGCACTCATCGTAAGGACCTCACACTGTTCGGGAGACATTCTACCTTCTAGAAGAGCACACCGTTGTTGATTGAACAAATCTATATCTTCTGGTGTGGCGCACATCGATGGGTTCGCTGGGAATTCTAGTTCCTCTGGCAGCCCGTCGAGAAGTTCTCTAAGATCATTTCTTGTCTCGGCGGGTATCAGAACACCTACATTGGTGTAAAAACTAGAGATCGCTGACTTGTTAGGAAGAGCCTCTCGGTATTCCGGGTAATCAAACTCGATTAAGTTGTCGATAAGGTCTAGAGCAGTGCTGGAAGGACCAACCAACATTGCTTCGATTGCCTCTTGGCGAGTCATAGAGTTCATCGCATCCGCAAAGAAACTTACTGCCTTGTCGCGATCGGCTAGTGCGGCGCCGCCGACACCAAGTTGGTCGACAAGAGCAACCACTGTAGCCTCTACTTGCTCATTGGAAGCCGTAGGTCCACAAATCGTCTCTCTAATAACATTTAGTACACTTTCTCTGCCGCTTAGGATCTCAGGCAACGAACCAGCGACGGCGCCTACTGTCTCTAACGCCTTGCAGATGGCATTTCCAATAATCTCGCAAACCTTTGCAATGATCGCCAAGAGGATTTTCATAACCAGCAAAATAATCAAGTATTTTAATAACCTAAACAAAAGTTCCATGATGTCGCTTAGTTTTGGCCAGAGGCGGGCAGGATTCTCCATTCTGATTGATACTATATCCCGCTTATTTCTACAGAAGGGGAGACTCAAACTTTTGAGGAAGTCCATTATACCAGGATTAAATAATGGTGGGCTCGGGCAATCCAATAGTGAAATAACTGCAGATATCAATTGGGCGCCAGGGAAGCCGCTTAAGTGGTCTAGAAGTGCAAGATAGTTATCTTCATATACTTCAACCATTGCTAAAATGTATGCGTCAAAAACTGTTGAGGGGTCTAACCCGCCCTTCTGTCTCTGTGAGGGTCCTGCTATCTTGTCTGCTAGCGTGCGATTCTCTTGGGTCGGATCATATCCAGATATGGACTTATTCTTGGATGGGGTGGTGCCGCCATGGGGTCCGGGGCGACCAATCGCTCTTTGATGCTCAACGAAGGCTTCATCATCCCAAGGTTTTTTAAAGTTTATTTCACCAAAGAAAGGGGCATCTTCGGAACGCGGTGAGCGTTCGCCAAGAGCCTCGAAGGTTTTACCTGACTTCAGGTTCTTTTTTACTAACGCATCTAACTCGGCTCGCTTCTCTGGTGGCAGCCCAACGAAGAGGTTTCCGAAGTCTTCTACTCCCATTCCCTTTAGAGCGGCTAAGATGATGCGTCCCAGAGCCTCTTCAAGGGTTAAGCCCTTAAATAAACACTCGATTGCTTCGAAAAGAAGATCGTATAAACCGCACTCCTTTAGAGGTCCCAAACCTTGTCGGTATAGTGAATCCATGCCGCCGGTGCCCACAATTCCAAACCCATTTCCCAAAAGAGCGCGTCGGCACATTCTTTCGAAAACAGGGTCCTTTTCATCAACCGTAAAAAATGCCTGCATTTGTGCCATTGACTGCAGATTCCAAATGTCTCCCGTTGTGGCGCTAGGATTTAACCCCTGCTCCCACAGATCTTTGCTTACTTCGTCAGGGTTAGAACGACACAACCTATCATGGAAAGCCTTTGCTAAGGCGTCTCCGATACTAAAGACCTCGTCAAAGATATCTTGCCCTAACTCCTTAAATTCATTTTCTAAATTATTGGCTACACAATCGCTAATAGTTGGAGCACCTATCGGACCCTCTGGTTTGAATGCATAAATGGTTGGATAGGTATACTCTTCCAAGAACTCAATCCAAGGGCGGGGGCGGCGAGAACTCAGTTCCCTTTCCATATCCTTCATACGCGCGAAGTATGCAACTGCGGTTTTATCCTTCCAACCACTTCGTCGACGTAAAGATCTTAATCGATTCTTTTTATATACTGCCGCTGGTCTACCTTGGCACCCTTCGGTATATACAGAGAGTTTCTTTATATCATAATTCCCATCGAAGACCATTTCAAGTTCGGTAATCGTCTCATCAGCGCTAAAAAAGTCCCAGAAGCTGGTTGACATAGTATAGCCGCGGCTGTCCAGCCAGGAATCTATCTGATCAAAGGTGTCAGCCAATACAGAGGTTCCGAAGAGACCATCATCTCCATAATTGCCTAAGTTAAAAAGACGATCATCTGCTTTGAATTTTAGATTGCCACCTTCAGTGGCTCTAAATACTTTTAGATATCGGTTATAGAGATCTAATCCCTTTCTCACTCGGGTGCTAAGAACATTCATGTCACCAGCGGTGTACCTTACTTTTATATCTGAGCGCTCTGGTTCTTCAAAATCTTCGTCATCGATCTTGAGGTCCGGAAGGTCGAACACATCTATAAAGTCAATTGAATACAATAATTTAAGTCTTGAGAACTGTCTCGCATCTAGATGAAAATCAGCGTATTCAACAACCTTAGATATTTTATCTATGGTCTCTTGGGAATCATCTTTCTGAAACTCTTCGAGTAGAATCTGGATTGCGTCCGAAGCGTATCTGTCGAATATATCCTTTAGAGCCTGATCGGACTCTTCTTTAGTCATACCTTCTGTATACCCAGTTGTTGTCAGCGGGGTCACGAAGGTAATTTGGTATTTACAGTTTTTCTCGTTTAAGACCGGATCTTCTTGACTCCGGTCTCTCCAGTTGCGTGTGATCGCATACGGATTAGGAATACACTCTTTGCATACTTTTGCCGGAGGAGTGACATCATCACACACATCCGGCAACCCATCACCATTTTTATCTTGAAATTTTAAAAACTTAGAGGTACCTGGGGGTGTTTGTTGTTCGTCAATCGGCACCATGGTGCGGTTTATTGTTGTCTTTTTATCTTCTGGCATCTTGTTAAGTCCTTTACGTCAGGAAAACGTTCCTGCTGCAAATATATTTGTACCCGGCTGAATTACAATAGTTAAAGTTTGTCATGTTTAAGGTGACACGCATTTGATACAGTGATGTAAGTACCCAAGTAAGCTGATTTGCTACTGTCCATGTTGAAGCGCCGGCGCGCCATGGCTCCATGGCAGAGATGCCGAGAATAGAATTAAAGATTATCTGCGTCATTGCCATAGTGCTCATGCATGCAATTAAGTCTTCTGTAACCTCTGAGTACTCCAGGAAGGCGTCTCTGGTGAGTTCACCTCTAACCGCTGGTTGTAGGTTTTGAATCGACTCAAGAGGGTGTAGAATACCACCAAAAGTGATATAGTCCCCTGTATGGTTTCCTGCTATGAGGTTGATCTGGGGAGATGGCTTAATTATTTTGCCACCGAGAGAGTTAGTCTCTCCCGTCATCCCATAACCTTCAACACTGTTTGCTTCCCCTGTAACAATATTTACTCCCTCTCTTCCGATAACTCTGACAGCGTCTGCCTTTACTGCCACTGCAGAACGAGCCATCGATGGACCGGTGTCTCCAGCAGCAAGACCAAAGTTTTTATCAACATTAGTTAACTGACTTATGTGCACCCGGGCAGCGTCTGCAAACATCGAATTGTCAACTTGGGCGGTACCGTCTTCTTGTCCGGGAGGTCCTTCTCCGCTACGGGCGTTGGACATGCGCCCTACTACCAAATCAATGGAGTTTGCCCTGTTGGAACCCATTCCACCATATCCAGAGGCGGCGCCGTCAGGACGATCGGTACCCAACACAATGAAAGAACCCTCATTTTGTATAACATCTTCATTTGGTGATTTCTTGAAACTTATAGTTTGCAAAGGTATCGCCGTGTGAAATAGACCGTTTTCCGCATATTGCGGCGTCTTTCCGGAATCGATCTGTTGTTGTACGGTCTGTGGTGCTTTCTCTGGGTTTGTTTTCTTTTTGTTATCGTATATCTTAGTTGCCATAAATCACTACTTTGCTTGCTCTCTCATCGCTATGATGACTGTTCGCTTGTATCTTCCACTGCTGCTACTGCGACAGCGGTACCTGCGAACCCTGCTGGAATCCCAACGTGCAGGTGTTGGGGATCACCCTCGAAATTTGCTCTTCCACCAAGACTGACTACTGCTTGTTTGACAATTTCTATCTGCTCTTTAGTGAGCGTCCTGGTTCGAAAATCTATTCCTCTTCCCGACATGTGCCTGGAGATGTACATTCCGCTGTCTTGTTGTCTTTGAAGTTCTTTTGCGAGGGCGCCGGGGACCGACCAATCTACTTTTAGGGCTGCTGTAATCTCTGCGCGTCCGCCATATAAATTATAATTAGGGCGGCAGGGATCTGTTTTATTCGGAACACCAGTCGGGACATTCCCTTTGCATCTTCCTCCTCCCCAATCCATCATTGCTTGCGCTTGTCGGGGTGGCGGACGATATCCTGAGGTAACCACGAGTTGTGCAACCTCAGATTCGGGAATTAGCCGGGTCAGTTGATTCATAAACTCTGTCATTTGGAGAGTTACGTCTTGACCAGCCAGCACAGAAATGTTTACATAGCCAGGAAGTGAGTCTAAGTTGCTCGACCCAAGTGGGAAGGTTTTTATCGTTGATGAGTTGTAGGCGTCAGATGGAGACTCACAAAACGTGCTGCGTTGTTCATCTTGCATGGAGGTCAACACTTCTACAACCCAACACAGATCCGTGTCATATGAAAAATCCTTCTTTTGAAGTCTTACCATTACTTCATTTCCAGGATATAGTTGTTGGTCTGACAATGCAGTTGTATACATCGCCTGAATAAGCTGATTTCGACCGCTCTTGAGAGTGTCGGCTTCGCCTTGGAAACACGGATCAGGCAAGTATGAATGGGGAGAATCTTCCGTTATTTTAACATAATAAGCACCATAATGGGTGTTGCTACTTTGATCGCCGTTCTCGGAGCCGACCATATTTTCTAGCTCTTTGGGTGTTGCATCCATACCGGACACGGATCTCAGGACAACCGCTTTGAAGACATTTTTCCCTGTGAATTTATCGGAACCGTTGGCGGAGTTGCGCGCGGCGGCGGCAACTGTTTCCAGAGGACCATCACCAACCAGAAAGTCGAATATTGATAAAATATCTTTAGCCATCTGCCGGCTCTCCTTGTATCAGGTTAAACAGATTATCTTTGTCTTCGTCGGTCAGTTCATATGAGGACGCCTGGTCCTTTTTTTGCAAAGAGATGATCTTAACGAGCTGCTCATTTGATCTTTGCAGGGTCTCTATATGTTTGGCGGCGACAGGGCTTAAATATTTATTCTGGTCGGGGGCGGATGCTATGCAATTTGCGATCTCATTCAAGAATTCACGAGCCGATTTACGGTCATCTCGGATGTTACCCAAGGCTTCGCTTATTAATGATTCTAGATCGTTCTTGCTCATAGCACACCGTTATTCCAGTTCTGAGTGAAGTAGTAATACTTCTTTTTAAATTTCTTAAGCGAGTTTACTATCTGCTTGGTATTCAAGCCTGTAATCTCTCTAAGGTATAAATAAATAGCCTTTTTGTTAAAAATTTGAATTTCCTCTTTGGAATCAAACAATACACAAATCGCCTGGTATACTTTGAGATCATTTTCTTTCATTTGGGTGGCGTCCCATGACTTTAGTTCTTTATAAAAAAGATTCCAAAACTCACTCTCCTCTCTTTCAGTTACATATGATTCATCTGTTGAGAGATAGCGTTCTTCGTAGTTTTTCGCCAGGTTGTCGAAGTTGACTTCCGTCTTATTCTTTCTTTGTTGTCTTTTTACTTTATGGATAAACCAGTTTTTTGTAATAACTGAAAAGTATGAGAAGGCTTTCGAACCTTTGCTGGGATCATATTTGTCCAAAATAGTCATAAGCCAAATTTTACACTCATCTCTAAGCGAATCGCAATTGGGCAAATTCGTAAATTTATAGGTAAAAACAATTTTGTCTACCATTTCATTAAATGCGGGCTGGATCCATTTTACGTATAAATCAGTCCGCTCTCTTATACATGTGGTAGCACAATACGCAATTATTGCATTTTCATGCTCTTTCGTAAAATAAAGATTCTTTTTACGACGCTTCTTCTTCGGTATCGGTGTCTTTATCGGCGTCTTTGTTGTTGTTTTCTGTGTTTTCGGCATCTTCTTCTATTAATCCATAAATATATTCGAAGGTCTCCAACTGCTTGTTGAAGGACCTTGCGTGTTCCATTAGGGCGCCGAGGGTTTCGTCACCATAGAACATTTCAAGCTCATAAACTCTTTCAATGTGAATGGCGAAAGAGTCCACCATTTCTTTGAAATCGTACATTTCTTCAGAGATGTTTAAGAGCCTTACTATTGCTGTTCTAACATAATATGCCAGACCAACGTTAAACACCAACGACACCAAAAGTATTACAACCAATATTATTTCAAGACTTGTCATCCAGTCTCTCCTTCATTTCTTTCTTTTGCTGATTTAAAATTTCTCTATTTTCTTCAATATATTTCTTAGTGACTTCCCCTGTCTTAGCGGGATCCTTATTAATGCCTCTTTTTTCAATAAAAGGTTTATTAAGCAGGCGCACTAATACATTCTTTTCCTCACAAATGTTGCAATCTAAAAGTTCTTCTGAACTTAGATGCATCGCTACGGTAGTTTCACCGCAGTTGTCACATTCGTACTTAAAAATTGGCACTATCGCTTGACCAGGTTCTCAAGATCTTTTTCTGTGATTGCGGAATCATCCGTCATGCGAACAGTGGGTGGGTTTTTGACCACAAGACCGCCGTCAGTTTCTAGCAATTCGAATCCGCTCAAAATTGGAACGATGTCCAGTTCATTTAATAGCGACTCTTGAAGCGCCATCATGATAGCCCCCAAGGCTTGGTTAGATAAATGCATTTCTTACTCCTTTTCTTCTGTTTCCAGTAGTTGTACATTGTTTTCGGTTACAGTTATTATATCACTAAATTTGGTTCTGTATACCTTGAATACTTTATAATCGCGGGTGTTCTTGTCCGATGTTGTATAAGAGTGGTGTATAATTTCAACAACGACGCCGGTTCCAGCATCTCTAATTATATCTGGATCATCATTATACGGAACTCGATATCGAACAAGATCCCCCTTATCTACTTTGCTACTTGGCAAGACTCTTTAGGTCCTCATCATACATCATGCGAGCCAGTTCTTTGAATCTCACGCGTGGTTCCCAGCCAAGTTTTTCTTGTGCTTTTGACGCGTCCCCTAGCAACAGAGGGACCTCATGGGGTCGGAACAGACGTGGGTCGATTTCTACATGTTTATCGACGTCTATGCCAGCGTAATCAAACACTTCTATTAAAAATTCTTTTACAGTGTGGGTCTCACCGGTTGCTACAACATAATCATCTGGATTGTCTTGTTGCGTCATCAGCCACATTGCTTCAACATAATCACCAGCAAAGCCCCAGTCACGTTTAGCGTCGAGATTGCCAAGATATAATTTATCCTGTAATCCAAGGCGAATAGATGCCGCGGCTTTCGTTATCTTTCTTGTTACGAAAGTTTCCCCACGACGGGGCGACTCGTGATTAAAAAGGATGCCACTAGAAATATGCATGTCGTAACTCTCACGATAATTTCGACATATATTGTGAGCAAAAACCTTTGCACAGGCGTATGGACTGGCTGGCATAAGGCGAGTCTTTTCGCTTTGTGGGTTCTCTGGGTTATCACCAAACATTTCCGATGATGAAGCCTGGTAATACCTCGCTTGGGGGCATACAGACCGCACTGCTTCAAGCAGGCGCAGGGTTCCCATGCCAACAACATCAGCGGTCTCTTCCGGTGTCTCAAACGATACACGTACATGGGATTGAGCAGCAAGATTATAAATCTCATCTGGTTGGTATTGATTCAGTAATCGGTACATGTTTCCGGCATCAATCATATTTCCATACGCCAAGGTGAAATTGACCATTTTATCAGTATCAGTAAATAGATGGTCAATACGACCGGTGTTGATGAGGGAGGTACGTCTCTTTACGCCAACCACGTGGTAACCTTTCTCTAAGAGCAGATCGACCAGATAAGATCCATCTTGTCCGGTAACTCCTGTTACTAATGCTGTTTTTTGTTTATTGCTCATTTTTTTGATTCTCCAAATACCAATTATATGTTCTTATAACCCCTTCTCGAAAGGGCATAAACTCGAACGGACCTATAAGTTTCATTAGTTCGCTATTGGAACCATCTTTGCGAAACTGTCCGTCCATCTCTCCATTAAATAATAATCTCACATTTTTGTCTATTTGTTCAATCAAACAACGTGACATCTCCAAAATAGAGATGTTTTCCGTCGGGGCGACAATGAGGGGGACATTTGTATCGTGCCTCTCTAATAAAATAGGGATTATTTTACAAAGGTCGTCGATATATATTTGCTGCCTTAGCGGCAAACCAGAGCCCCAAAGTTCAATGTTCGTATTTGGCTTTGCGACATAAGTCTTGTGGATTAGTGCAGCCACGAAGTGAGATGCTTCTTTTCCAAAATGATCTCCTGGACCATAGATATTTGAGGGGCTAAACGTTGAATAGTTCATCCCATATTGGTTTCTATACGCACAGGATGCCACATGCAACATCCGCTTTGTCATTCCATATGAAAAGTTTGTCTCCGTGGGTGGACCGTCAAATAATTCCCTTTCCTCGAACGGAAAAATATCAATCTGCTCTGGGAATGCGCACGTGCTGAGTGCCGACAAGACTCTCTCTATTCCCGCTTTGTATGCTTGATGAATGACATTCGTATTCATCATTGTGTTTATGTGAAAAAAGTCTGCTTGATTTTCTATATTATCTTTAATACCTCCCACTCGTGCGGCAAGGTGTAAGATAGAATCCGGCTTCAAGTCACCAAATAACTGTGCTACTTGTCTTGAATCCGTCAGATCACAGTCTTTGGACGAAACGTATGTCCAATTTGGTCTTTCGACTGAAAGGCGGCTGCCTAAAAACCCAGAGCCTCCAGTTACTAATACGTTCTTGGACATCACCATAGGAAATTGTCCTTGTAATACTGCACGATTGATCCGATTTCATCGTCAAAGATTCTCTTTGGAGACCATCCTAAGTTTCTTAACTTATCATCGTTTAGAGCATAACGTACATCTTGACCTTCTCTCTCATAAGAAAAGTCGACGTGTTGTTCCCATTTATATTCTTCTTCGAAGAAATGCTCAACTACTTTTAATACAGTTTCTATGTTTGGCTGTTCAAAGCCACCAGCGACGTTGTATATCTCGTTTACGGTACCCGAATCAATGATTGCCATGACCGCTTCCGCGGTGTCATCAGCATGAAGCCAATTCCGTATCGGAGTGCCCCCGTTGTGCAGCCTTATTTTCTTCTCTCTCATGAGATTTTTAACAGAAAGGGGGATCAACTTCTCTGGGTATTGTCCTATTCCGTAGTTATTGGTTGGTCGCAAAAGGATATATTCGATATCATATGTTCTTGCCCATGCCAGAACCAACATGTCTGCTGCGGCTTTGGCAGCAGAATATGGATTGCTTGGATGCAGCAGATCAGTCTCTGTGTGTTCTCCGGATTCAATGTCTCCATAGACTTCGTCTGTACTAAAGTGGAGGAAGATCGGGCGGCGATTGCAGTTAACAGGTTTGTTGCGAATCAAATCTAGTAAGTTACGAACACCCACAATATTGCTATCAATAAACTCTTGGGAATCAATAATGCTGTTTCCAACGTGGGACTCAGCCGCTGTGTTGATCACGTAGTCGCAATCATACAAGTGTTTAAGATCTTTTATATCTTCTTTTACAAAGGTAAAATTATTGTGACTTGCGAATTCTTTCAGCAGTGAAGTGTTGGCTACATACGTGCACTTATCTACTCCATACACTTTCCAGCCCCTGTCGAGGCATTTACGTGTTACATACGAGCCAATAAACCCCAGGCAACCGGTGACATAAACGAGTTTCATACGTCTGCGACCTCCGCATAATCAGACAAGTATTTATCGTACAGCGTCGGAGCGGTCTTTTTAAAGACGTCGTCTATCTTAGTTAAAAAATGATTACTACAGTCATCTTTGGGTGCACTCTTTAACTGTGTGTTCTGTGTTAGGGCCAGGTGTCCGTCTTTCCTATACTTGTCGAGGCTTTTTTGTTTGTGATGATCGATGTTAGTCATCAGGATCTCCAAATTTTGCTTACAGCTTTGTGTTTCTTGCGGGGTAAGCAAGGAAGTTTTTTCCCAAAAATCAATTAGTCTTTCCAACTCGTCTTGCGGGGAGTGCATAAAATCTTCATATTTTATTAAAAGAGTCTTTGTTGGGCTTGCATTGCTTTTTTTATCGTAATAATCCAGAAGTTTGTAGTACCTTTGCATTTGTAGAGCAAAATGGTAGTGAAAGACACAGGAAGAAGCAAAAAATAAACTGAAAATATTATTTGGCTCTGGGATGTTGTCCTCGTCCTCTCTGGTTGCGTACCATGGAAGATTATCATATTTAGAATCGGATGGTTGCTCCCCTATGCGAGCATACCCATCAAGCAAAAAATCATCAACTTGATGACGCTCTTTTAAATTACAAAAAAAGTCTTCTATTACTGTTTTCGTGTTTGGTTGTTGGGCAAGTTTTTTTAATTCTTGCAATTGCTGAGTTTCCATCTTATGTGGCACGTGACATCCATCTGATAGAAGTGCGTATGCCAAACTGTAGGCTACCCCCATTCATATTCGTCTTGTATTCGTTCACCAAATTGCTAAATATGGCATCTTTATAATTCCGCATCAATAATATACTCACATTGTCATAGCTCTTGGTAAGATCTAGACTTGCGTGACCTTGATGCGGGGTCAAATAGTGAGCGTTGTATAATAGTTCTCTACGATCGCCCAATATAAATTTGCAGCAATACTCAATCCAGCTTTTGCCAGAGCGCGGATATGAAACCATATACGATATTGGGCGTTCTTGTGAAGGGAGGACGAAATGCATGCTATCTCTGCTTCTCACTAAAAAAGCCATCAACTGCTTCCTTGATATACTGAATCTTCTCTTCGGTTAGTCCTGCATAGGTGCCTAAGAAAAACGAGTTAGTCGTAACTAACTGAGCGTTGGGGAAGGTTTCATACATATCACCATACTCAGCAGCCATGTGATGATAGCCGGGATGAGCAAGAATGTTGCCAGAGAAATAAGAACGGGTTTGAATCTTTAACCCCTCTAAGTGTTCAACGATATCAGAACGAGTGAAAGGCGCATCATCACGAATTGTTAATAAAAACGCAAACCAGCATGGATCAGACTTCTCAGTTGCGACAGGCATATGAAAATACTGTTCATAAGGCTCAAATATAGTTCTCATCTTTACCCAGTTATCTCGGCGTGCAGCATCTAACATCGGAAGTTTCTCAAGTTGTTGGAGCCCCATCGCCGCCTGCAGATCAAGGGGTTTAAGGTTGTATCCAATTTCATCAAATACATACCGGTGGTCATACACAGCATCTTTTAAACCCGGTAGCCAGTTCTTAAACCTATTTCCACACGCCGTCGCACTCGTCACATTCCCTGGCTTCTGTGTGTTACAATAACATGCTCGACCCCAATCTCGAATACTGGCGAGAATTGTACGAGTCTTCTGACTGTTGGTGGCAATAAACCCACCTTCACCCATAGTCATGTGGTGGGCGGGAAAAAATGAGCAAGTAGACATATCTCCGTACGAACCTAACTTTTTGCCATCATAGTAAGAGCCCATTGCATCGCAAGCGTCTTCCAAAAAAAGCAAATCGTATTTCTCGACAAGCGCCATTAATCTATCCATGTCAGGAGGATTGCCCAGGACATGTGCAAACATGATTCCCTTGATGCTAGGATCGCTCTCAAGGGCTTCTTCGACTTTGTCTAGGTCCAAGTTCACACTTGGGAGTTCGACGTCTACAAACACCGGTACAAGGTTGTTTTGAAGTAACGGGTTAATAGTGGTGGGGAAACAGACCACTGGCGTGATTACCTTATCTCCGTCTTTTAACTGTTTGTGAAAGCGACGGGACTTTGTTGCAGCAACCATTAAAAGGTTCGCAGAGGAGCCAGAGTTTGTTAGTGAGCCGTACAGTTTACCAAGCTTTGAAGGGAACTTTGTTTCAAATTCCCTAGCATTCTTGCCAAAAATCATCCAGCCGTCGAGGACCTGCTTAACTGCAGCCAGATATTCCTTCTCATCGAATATGGGTCCGGAATACGCTACCCAATCTTCTCCGACTTTCCAGATTTCATTTTCTTGTTTCTCGGTTACGTATTCGGAAACAAGTTTTAGGATTTGCTCCAACTTTTCAGACATTTTTCCACTCCTTGGTTTAGCCCAATTAAATCTATATTTAAACTTTTCAATCGTTCGCAATCGCCAGTATATGACTTCGCCAACTCTTTATGGTGTATCATAACATCGTTAGGAGAGTTTGTCAACCTTTTAATAGTGCTTGCGTAATCGCTAAGTTTGTAGTCTCCCTCATAACAAAGATTTATGTCTCTTGGTATTTGTAATCGAGGATTGCTGATTATAAAGTCCATCACCCTTCCCACATCTTGTGAGTAAAAGTAATCCATATATTTATCGTATGAGATTTGGGCGTCTTTTCCGCTACGGAATTTATCGTAACATGAGCGGAATAAACGTTGTGGTTCTTCATTTCTACCGAAGCACCCAAATAGACGTAAGTTATAGATATTGCTATCACTTTCCACAATTTTAGTACTTATTATTTTTTTTGATAAGCCATAATAGTCCCTTGGGTTTCGGGTATGAATACTTGTTTCCTTCGCCTTATTTATTGCGCGCATGCGATCAAACTCAGCGCCGGACCCAAAATTGAACATTATTTTATAATAATCAGAAAAATAACTCAGATTTTTGAACATCGATATATTATCAATAATGTCATCTACAGAGTCCTTACGAAGGCGTTTACCGCCTTTTACAGCAGTATGAATAACAACATCAACTACATTTTCATCAAAAAATTTTCTAACATCTTCGAAGTTAGTGGGATCCAGTGTGTGCCTGTCTGTTAGCAATAGGCGGTTGCTTATCTGACTATTGTCCTGGTAATACTCTATCAGTTCTTTAGCCAAGAACCCATTCGCACCCGTTATTAAGATGTTCACTTAGCCATGATCTCTTTGAGTATCTTCATCTTATTGTTACCCGAACTGATGTTCTTCTACCAATATTGTTGATATTCCATCGGTTCGATTATACGCTTTTTTATATTCTTTAAGTATATCTTCAGCGTTATCTAACTTAACAATATTAATATTTTTTACAATTTTCTTGAATCCATCAGTAAAATCTCCAACGTGCTGTTCCTGCGGATCAATTGGCGAGCGAACGCCCACTGCTACACGGATGATGACTTTGGGGGTGTATTGGTTAACAGTCATCTCTGACATCTTATCTAAGTGATTAACCAGTTGATCGGCAGCGAGCAAAAGAAAATTCCAGCGTGGGTACACCGATACTGGTGTGTGTCCCGCTATTGCTAATCCGGTGGATATCCCCATTTGAAGGTTCTCGGCGACTGGCATCTCTATCTTTTTTTCTGGTGCTATAAAATCAAACGAGTTTGCAATGGCTATACCTCCGTACTCCATGCTCTGACCCAAGAAAATTGTATCTTCCTTGCTGGAAAGATATGACATTGCTTTCTTAAGTTCATCTGCGTATACTAACTTAGACATTAAAATAACACCTTTTCACCGATGCCGGCATGTGGAAAAAAGTTATCATATTCATAATAAATACATTTCTTGGAATTCATGGCAATTTTCTTGATATCATCTCCCCAAACTGCGGATGTCGGAGTTTCAACGCTCTTGTGATTATCTGCGACCACGAAAGTTATAGGAAGGTCATGTACTTCTGCATACCTTAAACTCTCCTGTACTGCTCCCGTATAAAATGACATATCACCGACAAAACACCAGACCTTTCGATCTTGTTTATTCATTTTTATGCCCATTGCGATTCCTACCGCAATAGGTGCATTTCCACCAACGATTGCGGAGGATATAATATTGTATTCCTTGAATGACAAACAGATCGATTTGTTGTTTAAGATAGAAGCCATAACTCTATCTCGCGGGACCCCTTTTAAGAGGCACTCTAAGTGGCTAGCCCAAGTGGCAAAGCAATAATCTTGAGGTTTTATATCCTTGAATATCTCAATTAGGTGTTCTTCGTTCCCACCTCGCAAATGTATAGGGGATGTAATTTTCTTATTCTTAAAGGCATCGAAAACCTCCAATTCAAATTCTCTTAGATCTGCCGGTGTTAGTTTAACTTCCATTCTTTTCTCCAATATTGTTTAATTTTCTCATCGTAATTAACTGTTTCTTTGTGCATTCCCCAGGTTGCCTGACCTTCGTGCCATCTATAAAAATATCCTATCCATTTAGGATATGGGTAAATAAAAATGCCATTATCTGCTATGTTAAAGTATAACTCGTAATCAACGGCGCCTAAATAATTTTCTGAGTCCCATCGAATAATTCCCTCATCATACAACGCCTTCTTGTAGACTACCGTCGGAGTGGTAACCGGGCATTTTGCAAAAAGCATTTCTTTAAACTCTTTCAAGTTTTTGTACGTGTGCTTTAACTCTCCCATAAACTTCTCTTTGTCTCCGCGAATGCCACGAATAGGTGATTGTAGAATTTGAATTTTATCTGGTGCTGCTGAGATTATCTTTACGATGTTACTGATGTAGTCTTCTGCGATGTAGTCATCAGCGCCTAAGATGGTGAAATATTCTCCCGTAGCGTGCCTCAGAGCCTCGTTGACGGGCTCTTCCCAGGAATAGCGGTATAGGTTGGGGGCAGTGTAGATCTGCAGCCGTGGGGCGCTTTCTTGGACCTTTTTGGCTATAGTGTAACTATCATCCGTACTCTCGTTATCAACAAAAATGACTTCCGTATTTTCGTATGTTTGATTTAAAGCGGAGGTGATGCTTTCTTTTACCCACCTTTCGGCGTTATAGCATGGAATTATTATTGATACCAATGGGCTCATAGGCTGAGGAGTTTCTCTACTCTATTAGTATAACAATGATTATCTAAAATGTCTTGCTTGTTTTCTTCTTTTACAGAATTTAATTCTTCCGGAGACATACTCAGGTACTCTTTGGCTATTTCGACCATTTCGTGTGGCTCCAGGGATGTCTTTAAATTTGGAAACAAATTATTGAGTTGCTTTACGCTATCAGATACCATTACCCCATTCAACCCCAGTGATTTAAAAGTTCTCTCATTGGCATCCAGCCCCAGTGTCCTTTGGTATGCGTCGTGGATATTCAGGGTTATTTTGCTATTTGCTATCAGATCACACTCTTGTTGGTGTGTCAAATTTTTATTGATGAAAAATCCACACCTAAGATCAGAGTCCTTAAAGGCATTAAAGGTTTTAAGGATTATGTTTCTTTTTTCGTTAAAGCCATTGTCTGCCCAACCTCCAACAAAGGATATATCAAACTGTTTAAATTTATCTTGTACAGTTGGTTTGTAGTTTATAGAGTCGAACGCTAATGGAACAGTGTTAACTTTTTGTCCGTTCCACTGCGAAAAACTTTCCGGGTCCAGAGCGTCTTCACCCACATCAACAAAAGTCCAAAGATGTACATTGTCCATGCCGTTGATCGCTTTTACTATTTCTGGATTGTACTGAGTGCAGAAATTTGGATGTGTACCCCAGGGAGATGGGAATTTATTAGGTTGAACGAACAAAAAAGTCTTATGAGATTTTGAAAGCGATTCAAGTTGGTTCTCATTACTTATTGTGTCAGCAGTCAACTGCAAGATATAATCTTCCTGCATCTCTTTAATATTTGGAAAATAGAAATAGTAACTTAGTTTTTCAAAATCTAAATCTGGAAGACCTGCCCACTCTTCTGGATCTTCTTGACGCCTCTGTTGGATTATATCTCGGCAGTTCTGGACGTCATATCCCAGTTTATCCCAAGCGGCGTTATACCCCTGGTAGATCCACTTTCCTGCGTGCTTGGTGCACCCAACTACATAAACTTTCATGCCAACCTCTCTATTACCGCTCTTTTAATTGCGCCCCTCTTTGCGCGCATGAACTCAACAAGTTCTATACCTTTTAGTTCATACCATGGCTCCCGAGTGGCTCCTATCATCTTGTTCACCACCACACTCATACCCATCATACGTGCTTCTACTACCACCCTAGAGAGGGTCTCTGGCGTTTTCGGGAAAAACACAAATGTCTTGTTGTTACTGAGTTGGTCTAGGAATCTTTCATATACGTTATTGGAAATAAGATTATATGTTTTTTTGGTGTGCTCACAATACATCACCGCTTCGCGGGTGTTTTTGTGTGCTATCTTTGAATCCATGATTGAGCATGCATCGGCTTTTTCCTTGACAGCAAGTTCTGCCATTAAATCAAGAGAACTCAACGACCATATATTACCACTCAAATTCACTAAGTTATCAAAATCGAGATTCATCTTTATTATTTCTAAATGAAATTCTGATTGACACAAAACAGCAGCAGCATTTTTATAAAAATCTACATTAACCAGAGCGCTTGGGGGTGCCTTGAACCCTGGATATGTTCCAGGGTTCCGGGAAGCCAAGTACTTATGGTCATGTTCATAGATGATGTAGTCCGTACCATAAAAGTGTCTCAACAGAGTCGGATTCATATTCACGAAGTTGGCGATTATGAATTTAGCATCCGAGTTATTTTTAATGAATGTTTCGGTTACATTATGGCTATTAATCTTTAACACATTATGACCATCGCAGATCAAAAGTTTGAGGAGTTCTTCGTTATTTAACTCTCCCCCACCCAATATCTGCTCAACAAAAAAATCCGCTATAAATACGATTTTCATAGCGAACTACTCTATCTCTTCAATGTCTAATCCATCGAGCCAGTTTTCTACATCAAGTTCTGCCTCGTCAATACCCATTGCATCAACAAACTCTTTATACATTTTATTTACTTCAAATCTTTCTTTAAGTTCGGCGGCATATTCTTGATATTGTGCGGTGTTTCCTGCTTTAACTTCATCTATAGCCGTTCTCATTTTTGCTTTTGCCGACGTTTCACGAGCAACTGCCCAGCCAGAATCTTGTACAAGTACGCCCTCCCACACCACGCTAGCGGGGATTTGCGTAATATCAAAACTTACGTTATGAAATCTTTCTTTGCCATTTTCGTCACATAAGAAATCCATTTGTCCGGACCAACCGGGAGCAACCACTGGTACTCCCATATATGCTGCTTCGAACAGAGGTAATCCGAACCCTTCACCATGTGTGAGGGATAAAGCAACGTTTACGTTCGGATGAAGATACAAGGAATGCATCTCCTCATCGGTCATATCTCCATGTAGTAAGTGTAATTTACACTTGCGTTCAGGGTAAGCAGATAGAATTGCTTTCAACCTACCATCGCAAACTTCGCGATCGACTGAGCTGTTTTTAGCAATACTAGTTTTAACAATCAGACCTGTATCCTCTTCGTCGTGGAATTCTTCCACAAACCATTGAATGGTTTTCTCTATATTCTTACGAGGACCAAACTGAGCCACGCATACAAAATTGTATTTTGACGAAATCTCTACGTCTAGAGGCTCTAGATTCTCGTATGTTTTAACTGGATAGTTAACTGCTGTAATCGGGGTAGTATTCTTGAGGGTAATCTCTTGACCGGTCGCTTCAACAGTCGCGCGATACTCAGTGTTGTTATAAATATTTTTTGAATGGTTTGACACAACAATTATTTGATTCATTAACTGTGATTTTTCAATCCACTGGTGTGAGATCTTTGTGGTTTCAATCCCGGCGGTGTATCCAATATTAGTCTCTGCCAGCGATTCCCACTCATTTGGAATAGTAACTTGCACAGAATAATCAAAGGTTCCACCAGACTGAATGTGTGCTATCGTTTTTTCAATCTTTTGATCCATCCATTGACGCTCTTCAGACTCTTCATTTAGCCAACTAGTTTGACCCCACTGTACTGGGTTAATATAGATATCAAAAATATCTTCTCGACTACGGAGTGCCCGTAGTGCAAATCGTGCTTGTTCTCCATATCCGGAACGAGTGAGCACGGGACCTCTTAAAACTACAGTTTTATTCATTACGCCACCTCCATTAAATGCCAACGCTTGTAATTCTTTCTCTCTGACCATGAGCCATTAGTTTCAATAATTTCATCCATAAGTTTGACCCAGGTTTGTTCGTAGTTCTCAAAGTTGTAGTTATCTTCTACATGCTTCAAACCCATCTCACTTAGTTTCTTATATTTTGGTGCGGTTAACGCAAGAGCCTTTTTCATTACATTATTAAAATCTTCTTGTGCAATTCTATCCTCATAGATGTACGGAACTTGGAGAGAACCGATGATCGCTTTGCTTGCGGGTTGAATTCCCCAGCCAAACCAGTTTTTCCCATCAGTTACTTGCTCTTGCAATCCACCTGTCATGTTTACAATAATCGGAGTGCCACAAGACAGTGACTCCAACGTTGACAGACCAAATCCCTCCGCGTCACTAATTCCTATGGTATAGTCTGCCGCATTATACATATTAGCCAGACCATCGGCAGCAACCTTGTTAGACGATAAAAGAACTTGACCATCTGTCATCCCTAAATGTTCCAGAATATGTGGCAGATCCTGTCCGTGTGGATCGCGGGGGTCAGTGTGCATGAGTAATACCGCTTTATCATGACCAACCTCGTCAAGGAGTTCCTTAAACCACCAGATCAATGTACCACTCAACTTTCTTCTCGCGTTTCTGCTGTTCCAGAAAAAGATCTTCTTCTTAGGATTTGGATATTTTTCGCTTGAACCCTTAAGGACCTCTTCTCTCGTCACAGCAACTGCTTTTTTCTCTTCTGGAGATTTAGCCGGATGGAACCAGGCTGGATTCACCGCATGCGGTACGTACGTAGCAGGGGTGTCGGGAGCTACTTCTTTTACTATTTCATAGGTCACTTTTGAAATACATGCAATGTGGTCGTTAGAGCGATACCACTTGCCATTAAAGTAGGGGGCGGGAAAGTTATCCCACACATGGTAATACACCATCGGAAGGTTTGCACGGACCTCATTTTCAATCTCCCATAGCCATTCATAAAAACGAGGATCGGTCATAAACCAAAGCGCATCCGGCTTTTCTTTCTGTAAGAGAGAACGAATAATCTCATGATTTCCGTAACCATCAACTGGGTAAATAACCCAGTCATCGCCATAAGGGTCTACTCGGCTTGGGCGATAATCTTGGTGTTTCATTGCGCCACCTAAACAAATAAACTGGTATCGACCAGTTTTAAGAAGTGCTTCAATCATATATTTTGTCTGTGTCCCAACACCAGAAGGTGATAGCGGGTGGTCTGACAGGACCAGAATCTTTTTCTTATTCATATTTTTTCCTTATGGACAGTGTTCTGTCTTATAAAATTTACAACCATATCCACCAGTACAGGATAATCTATTCTTGATGTATCGTTGATTTTTAATATTGTACAACGCGGTGTTTAAAAGTTTAAGTGCATTTTCTGTTTTTCTGTTTCCGCTTGTCACTCTAAAAAATTCTACCCGATCTTTCTTCGCCGTTCTTTTAAGCAGTGCAAAATGAGTCTCTACATCTTTTGGATCCACATCCATTTTTTGACAGAAATACTTTTTATATAGCGTGAGTTGATATGTTACCATTGGCTCAGAGCGCTTCTTGGCATCCCATCCCCATGAGCACGTCTTCCAATCAAAAATGTGCAATTTCCCGTCAGGTGTGGCGACTACGGCATCGATAAAGCCTTTAAACTTATAATTATCTTCTTCGGCAATATCTTCCATAAGCGGCATCTCAACAGCCATAACCTCATACGACTCAAAATACTCGTCTAGCGCATCTTGAATCTCAGGTATAATCTGTTTGCCTTGCCCCATCATATCAAGAACAAGTTTGTCGTCTACTTCAACATCATCATCCAACTCAGCGAGGTTCTTCTTCAATTCTTTAATAAAGAAGTCTTCACTCACGTCTTCACGCATTAACTTCTTTTCGCACACTGAATGCATTGCAGTACCAAAGGCTGTATATGCATTCCCTTTAAAGCCATCGATTTTGTCGACGCGCGTTAACTTATGATAATGTGCGCAGAACTTCCAGTCTTTTAACTCTGAGAATGAGATATGTGGCATGATAGACTCCTTGTTAGGTCATACTAGTCTATAGTATAACCACAAAGGGTCTAACTGTCAAGGTCGTTTGTGTTTTGCAGTGATAAAATTTTCTTATACAACTCTGGTGATGTCTTACTTAAGAAATTATGATTTGAATCTAAGTAAAATTCAGTAAACCCAGTCGCCCAGTATTCTTGGATGGAGGTTGGAGCGTAGGCATTGATGAAGAGCCCCGCTACCATCACTGACAATCTATCATACCCGATCTTCTCATACAGCAACATATCAAACTCTTGATTATACTCTAAATCCATGAAAAAGGATTTAGGTACCTTGTATCCTGCTTGCCACAGCATATCGTGCAGGTGCATTCTCTTGCGCCTAAACTCATCTTTTATTTTGTCATCTGCATAAATTTGGAATCCATAGGTGCCCTCCAAGGAGTGCGAGATCTCATGTATGATATCATCGTAAAGATCCTCTTCACTATCCTGTAAGTACGAAATATAGAGGGCGTTATCGTTATAGAATGCGTTTATTGAGCGTTCTTCGAACTCATCAAACCATCCAAATATAATCATCTCTACTTCACTTAAAAGGTGGGAAGGTATAACAGATTCTACCTTGTTTATAACTTTTTCCACGTCCACACCTTCAACTTCGTGTTGAAAGAAGACGTGTAACCCAGATGAAGTATAGAAATCCATCGACTTACTTTTCTGTTTTGCTTCTTGCGCTATGATATAATTTTTCAGCATCATTTAATCCTTGTTGGTACCCTAAGAGAAAGTTTTCTTCTGCCATGGCATACATAAACTCCGGAAATTCAATCGCTAGGACCTCTGTAATCATCTCGACGGTCACTTCTTCTTTGTCGTACTTGGTGCCAACATGTGTTACGATATAGGATTTCAATTCAGAATCCTTTTCGACCACCATTGATAACATTGGGTTTTGCTCAGTATTTTGTTCGGTCATCACAAGTGTTGACTCTTCTTCTTTAGACATTTTGACTCCTATTTTTCTAAAATGTTATAGATTCTCCGCACCCACAGGTGCGCTTTGCTTTGGGAGAGTTGAATACAAGACCAGATTTAAACAAATCTTCTTCGTAATCAATTTCCATCCCAACTAAAAATAAATATGATTTTATATCAATGCAGACCTTGATATCTTCAAACTCAAATATCTTGTCCGTCTTATCCGGGGCTTCTACCAACTCATAGTGGTACATGAACCCAGAGCAGCCGCCTCCTTGGAGTGCTATTTTTAAATAATAATCTGGCGTCTGGCGCTTGGTCATTAATGACCTGATTTTATCTTTTGCTGCTTCGGTTATAGTAATCATTTGTAATACGGTGATTCGCCGGCGGCGTGGTCAGTGACATCTTGTATGTCTTTAATACCAGGAAACCTAGTTTTAATTAATTCAGTGGCTGCGTTTTTGACTGTGTCGTTTGCAGAAGAACATCCCTGGCAGCCTACATTCCGAGGATTTTCCATATGATCTATTACTTCGTCCGAATAAGCCATGTTATTATGTTCCTAACGTCTTCTTATATAGAATATAACATTAGTTAAAGCATTTGTAAACTTGGTGTTTATACAATCACAGAACTTTGCTAGCAAGGGTTGCTAACTCTGAGCGCTCTCCCTTTCTAAATGTTACATGCCCTGCTATTGGAAATTCTTTAAACTTTTCAACTGCGTGTGCTAAGCCGTTTGACGTTTCGTTAACATAGACATTGTCAATTTGTTCGATATCACCGGTGAGAACTATTTTTGTACCCTCGCCAATTCTTGTAATGATTGTTTTAATTTCATGCTTAGTCAAGTTTTGGGCTTCATCGATAACGATAAAAGCATTTGCGATTGAGCGTCCGCGAATATAAGTAAGCGCTTCGAGTTCAATCTTGCCTTTTTCCATATACATTTCTAGGGAGGTTCGATCTCCCATTAAAAATTTTAGATTATCCTGAATAGGCATCAGCCATGGTAACATTTTCTCTTCCATCGTTCCTGGTAAGAAACCGATGTCTTTGCCTAGTGGCTGCACTGGGCGGGACACAATTAACCTGGAGTAGTGGTTTTCGTCAACTCGCAACCCAATAGTCTGTTGAAGTCCCGCGGCTATAGCCATTAGCGTCTTTCCGGATCCGGCTCGACCAATCAGGGAAACAATTTTAATGTTAGGGTCTAAAAGCATATCGATTGCGAATGCCTGTTCCTTGTTCCTTGCGTCTATGTTCCAATCCGGTATACTCTTGTGGATTACCTTCTGTAATGGCGTGAAGTGGTCTTTAAAGCGCGCTAATGCAGACTTCTTCTCATTGGCATTGGAGACCATCATAATATATTGGTTTGGGCACCAGAGGTATTCGGTCTCGTCTTCTGAAATATAGATATCATCTCCGGAATAGTAGCGATCAATTACCTGATCGTCAACTGCGTGGATTACAAAACCGGTATACAGTTCTTCGGAAGATTTAACTGCCTTTTCAGAAATGTAATCCTCAGCATCAATTCCAATAGAGTCGCATATGACTCGCATATTGATGTCGCGACTGACCATAATCGTTTTCCGTGATGACAACATTTGAATAGATATTGCTGTCGCAATAATTGTGTGGTCTGGGAGACGCATATCCAAATCGGGAGGGAATATAACGTCCTTAAGGTCACTATATGAGATAACTTTAATAACACCCAAGCCCTTATCAATTCTTATACCTTTCTGCAAAGAGCCTTTGCTTCGGTATTCATCCATAAGTCTAATGAAATGTCGTGCATTAGAGCCAACACCGTCTTGCCTTTTTTTGTGTCCATCTATTTCTTCAAGCACTTTGAGGGGTATGAAGATATCATGATTATCAAATTTCAAGATTGCGTTTGCATCAGTCAATATGACGCTAGTGTCAAGGACGTAATTTTTTTTAGCCATACAAAACCATAGTCGCTACAGTATATAGTATTGCCGGTACTAATATCACGCTTTTGACTGCTTAATGATTTGCCAATCAGCAACAAATACTATCGGTTTTTCACCCTTCTTATAGGGAACACCGCGCTTACGTAGCGTGTTTACATCTTTAGTACTTGTTATTTGTGCCTCCCAACCATCGACACCTAACTTATGTTCTGAAATACTAGCCAGGTACCTTCTTTTCAAAACTACTGCAACATTTGTCCCACAAAATGTCTTAACCAGCACCTTATCCTTCGGCTGGTGGTTTCTTTTTGAATTCATAAATGTTGTCTGTCTTGATCTCTATCGTGGTTCTTGTTGCTTTTGGTAACAACAGTACTCGGAAGCAAAAAAATGCAGCCAGGAACATAGCCATAGCCAATACAGTCATTTCTCCAATTATTTCAAGTTTTTTTTCAAAGCCCACATTGTATATAGGCTAATAATAAAATGGAGCGGGAGACGAGATTCGAACTCGCGACATCCACGTTGGCAACGTGGGGCTCTACCACTGAGCTACTCCCGCGAAATGGCTGGGGCGACTGGACTCGAACCAATAACCTCCGGATTAACAGTCCGGCGTTCTGCCAATTGAACTACACCCCAATAAACCGACTTTTTTGCCATGGACTAGGTAAGTCGGCAACCTCTGCCTACGTTTGGGTACGGCAGACCCCTTCCGCTTATTAAGCGAGCAGAACAGCGCTATGCTTCAAGAGTAAGGGTACCATTTTCAGTTTCCACTGAAACTTCCCACCCTGTAAGGATCGGACTAGCGGAGATTACTTCTGAAGCACTTACCTGGACATTTGCATTGAGAGTACAGAACCCTCGCTTGTGGTCATATCTTTCGGTAGACGAGTAGATAAAATCTTGTTCGTAAAAGTTCTCAGTAAGAACCTCAGTAAGATACTCAGAGAAGTTGTCGCTGCCGCGGTCATATTCTTCCAGGTACCCTTCCTCTCTAATCCATTCGAGAATGTTGTCAGTTCCTGCGGTTGATACACTCAGTCCGCGCGTGGCAATCAAATTAGCAAACGTGCTCACTACATCTGTGTATGCAAGAGCGTCGTCGACGTCCGTTTCGTTGTGCACAAACACATCAGTACCATCGCTATAACTAAGACTTAAGACTGCATCCTGTGGAAGATTGAGTGATTGTAATTTCTTTATAAGTGACATTTTTTCTCCTTTTTAATAAAATGTATGCTGATATTAGCAATGTTTTACTATAACATGTGGAGAGATTCCTGTCAACTGAAATCCCATAGATAATCTTTCCACAAGTCGTTAACTTGTTTTTTCCCAACCGCGCGGAGAACGCTTGAATTTGGCTTTGTGGGTTTTCTTATGAGTTGCATGTTAGCCTGCTCTGGGGTTCTATCGCCTTTCTTTTGGTTACACTTCTTGCAGGCTGCCACCAAATTAATCCATGTGTTCTGACCACCCTTACTGCGTGGTAAAATATGGTCTATTGTCAATGAATTGCTTTCAAAATCTTTTGCGCAATATTGGCATTGGTTTTGATCTCGCCATATAATATTACCTCTTTTAGGAGCCATTGTTTTAAACTGGAATTTAACATACCGAGTCAGCACAATGACGGCTGGCAGTTTAAAACTCTCGGAGACAGATTTTATTTCTTCCGAATATGATTCTATCGCGTGCGCTTTCCCAATTAAACACAAAACAAGCGCTTCTACGGCATCCACTATCTCAAGAGGTCGAAACGAACAATCTAATTTTAATGCCTTAGTGTTTTCACTTAGGTGTTCCATATTCGTCCTCCATGGCTATTTTTAACTAGTAGGCAACCCCTGAACAAGAATATCTTAGCGATCCGAGTGCTTGGTTTTCGCCCTTACTGGTACTTTTTTATCATTTTCTTGTGCTTTTCTAAATCTATTTACAAGATTTGATGACGCGTCTGCCTTATAGTCGCCGCCGATACCCCACAGTAGTTCAACTCCAAGTTCCTCGCACACATCTTGCTCGGGCGTATTAGTACGACCGCGGTCGCCTCCGTTGGCGAAATAGGTTGGGACATGCCGACGGATCGCCTCGCACACAGTACCATCTGAATCGTCCACTGAATCCACAATAATAACACCTTTAAGAGCATTGAGGATCTCTGATCTTTTTTCAAAATCCATGAATACATAGCCCTTCTTACGATGAAGCCAACTATCGGAATTTGCTATAACGATAACATCCCCATGTTGAGCGGCTTCTCTAATCATCCGGATATGTCCTACATGTACTGGATCAAAGCCGCCTGAGACCATTACTGTTTTTCTTTCTTCACTCATTATATTTTATTTCTCCTTAAAATAAATCTCTCAAAATATGAAAATCTATTATTTCTATCGTTTCTTCTGGACCACCAGTTTCGAAGGCTCGTCCAGTTTCTTTAAGATATTCAAAAATCTCATAATCATTGCCATTTTCGTAACACCGGTCGCCGACAAACCAAAAATTCCACTCGCCGCCGGCAAAATGCCTAAGAGCATATGTTTTATCCCATCCATTGGGGTAAATGTCGAATGATGTATCTCCACCAAACTTCACAGTTATATCAATGTCTTTTTCTGTGAGATATTCTTTTAATCTATCCATGTAGATTTCTCGGATATGACTTTCTTTGTCTAATGTCACAAATGTGGACCGTTGTGTCTGGTTGGCGCTGCGACCGATCGGGCACCAGTTAATCATTGAAAACCTATTTTGAATAAAGTTGCCTGTTAGGGGGATTGAGTATTCTGTGCATATTTCACTTTGTAACTTGCACAGGACTTTCATCAACTTCTGTTGTTCTTCCGAACCAATTTCATCTTCCATACATGCCTTGGAAATTTCATTAAAAATTATTTCCTCGTCACCATCAGTTATTAAGTATTCGGTCCCGTTACATGGGAGAAGGTGACAATTTTTTTTAATAATAGGATCGTTTAATGCCGGCCACAATTGTTCTTTGATATAGTCTAGACCGCTTCCGGTTAGAAAACCTATCTCCGCGCGTCGGGCAAGTGCGCGGAGAGCCTTTAACATTTTGGTTTTAATGGGGCGTCGTGATTCAGTCAGAGTGCCATCGACATCGAATAAGATTAGGTTTTGCATGGTTTCCTTAGGATTAAAAACAGTATAACACATTTTTAAATTTATTTTAGTGAGAGGAGCGCTTCTTCTTTTACTTTTTTAAATTGGAATTTCTCTTCAATGTAAATTTCATAATCGTAAATATCGTCTTCCGGGCATATGTTTAAAATAACGGCTTTTTGGGTAAAGTTTCCTTCTGCTGCATATCCCACAAAGGGATCAAACATAACCCACTCGTCGACTTTATATTTTTTCATCTTTTATACTGCTCACAATATCATAAAGTACGCCCGGAGATAAGTCCTTGCGGTCATAAATCTTAATTATCTTCCAATCAATAATGCATGCGATTCTTAAAGCGTAAGAAATCCACTCACTACAGTACCATCGAGCGCGGTGTTTTATTTTACAAGGCAAGAACTGAGAGAGCAACATCCCAACCCAGTCGTATCCCTGACCGCGGGTCTCATCAAAAAATTCTAAGATTGTTGCGACTTGGTCGTTATTAACTGTGATATCAATATATTCCCAGTTCCACGTCTCTACTAATAATTTCTTTTTACTTTCAATTTTGGATTTCATAACTGGGCTGATCCCAATCCAAGTAACGCCATCAGGAAGTATTAACTCAGCATGACTATATCTGCTTTTTGTCCACCATCTTACAACTTTATTTAGGATACTTCCTTTTCCTTTATAAAATGCAATTGTAATTTTCACAGTTTGCTGTTCCTCTAAGGTATGTATTAGAAACTATTTATTTTTGAGTCTTGATTTTAACTTTTGTATATAAGTTCTTTTTTGTTCTACTACAAGAGATATTTCTTCAGTTCCAAAATCATACTCTTCTTTCATATCCCACAAAGCAGATTCCATGGAATCAGAGGGTTTTGGAGTAATTTGTTCTTCAAAACGTTTTGGTTTTGGCTCTTCTTGATGAAACCATCTTTCTATCCATGTAAACATACTTTATTCCTTAATAAGTGGCAGAGAGAGTGGGATTCGAACCCACGGTAAGTTGCCCTACACTCGCGTTCCAGGCGAGCACCTTCGTCCACTCGGTCACCTCTCTGTACTTATAAGTAGTATGTAAATGGTGGAGATGGGCGGCTCTGCCTCCGCCGTCCGCAACATTTTCAATAAGAAGTCATTCACAAGCATATCAGTTTTTATATCCCCTAACTGAATGGGTAGACGGCTATATTCCAAGGCTTACCGTCTTGTTACCTTAGATGGTTTGATTTTTACAACTTATCTGTTGTTTTGATTAGATTGGAAAGAAGGTTCTAATCAACCTCCCGATTAAGCCGCTAAGCGGACAGATTCGAAGTGGTTATTGTTATTAGCAATTATTGTTTTTGAACGATTAAGGTTGTATCTTACCTGCTTGCACTTATTATCTGCTATGCCACGTCGAAACTATTTCATCCCCGTGTTTTTTTGATAATACACCCTACTGGAGAATGTTCCTCATTATCTAGCCATATTGTTATGACCTTATCTCTTTTTGTTTTCTCTGATGACGTGAAGTGAATGTTCTTAGTGGCAGCGCTAATAGCGGCGGACTCAGTTGAGTGCTTACTGATTAAATCTCCCATAATGTAGTGACCATTCCACTTGTATACTTTCCACATTATAACATCCCATCTATTGTTTGTCTCATATGACTCTCGCTAAATCCAACTTGACCACTGTGAATCTTCATATCTTGATCGATGAAAACATATGTTGGCCATCCACCTATAAGATAACCCGTAATGCCGGCTGAGTCAACCACTAAATCCCGAGATGCTTGTAAAACAGGGGCTGTGGAAATTCCATGGGTGGTAACCCACTCTTGAATGTCTTCTTGAGTTGCCGGAGCGCCAGATAAACCTTCTACTATAACTGTCACAAACACAATTTGATCTCCATAGTCATCTTGGATGCGCTGGGTATGATGTCCGGCATTCTGGCATGGACCACACCACACTGTTGAGAAATCCAGTACTACGACTGTGCCTTCATAATCATATAATTCCCAGACGTCTTCGTTCTGATCTAGCAGAACCAGGTTACATACTGAGGAACCAATCGCACTCTGATCACAATCTTCTCTCTCATTCACTCCAAATACTGGAGGTTCTTCTACCTTCTCCTCACTGATGTCTGGTACTGTGACTTCCAACTCTGGCGCACAACTTATTAACAGCGGGAGCAATAAACTTAAAACAAACATATTCTTTCCTCATTTAGAATCTCTGAAGAAGTGATTAATCTTATACTTCTTACATATATTTAGAAATTCAAGATATGTTAATCCCAAAAATCTTGAGGCATCTTTTTTAGATTGAGTTGTTGAAATTGCAAATTTTAGAGTAGCCTCTTTAACTATATGAGGCATTGCTCTCCATATATCGAAACCGTATAATCTATTATTGATCTGATCTGCAGACAACTCAAATTTGACTGCTAATAAGTCTTCTAAGGAAAGAGAGTTAATGCAAACAAGGGTCTGTTCTGTGATCTTATTACTTTCTTTAAGATACTTTATAGTACTTTTATCTTTAGTAGTAATCTTCTTTGATTGTACAGACATTAGGAGTTAATTAATTTATTGAATTCAATCACACTATCACAAGCAGAACACAATTGCAGTATAATAGAATATCATGATCTTGTCAAGTAAAAAAGATCAAATAAATTAAAAGACACCATCAGAAAGTTGCTGGAATTTGGCTTCTATGTACTCTTGTATAGCCTTAGTAAGCGCCTCTGCTCTCTCCATAACCTCAGTCTCGACTTCTTGTTGCATGCTAATTTCTTTAGGAGATGGATCATCAACAGTTTGTCCGCCGCCATCTAATTCGTATAGAGTTTCTGCCAGTTCGTTTTCAGGATTTTGTAAGTCTGGGAATCTACTAGGAAAAGTCATCTATCGCCTCATCAGAGTTCTAATTCTATGTCATCTGCAGATGTTTGTGCAGGGCTTGCTTGCTTCGCCATGTCATAAGCCTGGTTGGAGGGCTCCACTACTTTGCTGGCTAACTCTTCTTCAAATTTCTCAAAGTAGAGCTTCAAGTTCGCGATTAGGTAATCGTAGAATAGTTCCTGGTCTTCAGGGTCTGAAAGCAATTCATATGAATCAATGATAGAGGTCTCAATTTTTTTATAACTTTGATATGCCATATTACGACCGGTTTCATCGCCACCAACAGAACTGCCAAAGTTATCGAGAGGATCTTCCTCTTCATCATCCGCGGAGATCTCAGCGTCTGTCCTAATGTCTATAAATTTATCATCCGGCTTGTTATCCGGACCGACGTTAATCTCTACTTCTTCAATCCCCGTATCATCTTCAGATGCTTGATTGTTTAACGCTGCTGGGGTGAGGGAGTTATCAACTGCATTTATAATGTGTGCGCGATATGATTCTCTTTGTGAAGAATTAGTGGTTAAGGACTTGTAATCTGTCTCCACTATTGGTATAATCTTTTTAAGGAGTTCTTCTAGAACATTGATACCAGTCGATTTATTTGGTGTCGGGTCAACATCTGGTGTTTGACCTTCCGATAAATCAAAGTCCATCATTTTGCGGATGATGGCTCGCAAATCTTTTTCTTCATTAAGCGCCCTGTCTTGCTTGACATGGCGGATTAAACGCCTTATGTTCTCTCTGAGAATCTTTTCTTCACTCTGGTTCATTATATAATGCCTCTTTTAGTAATTAGTTCCATAACTTCATCGATGATACTTAAATCGATATTTTCATGCCTAATCATGGTATTCTGCGGCGCTTTCTTGCGCCTCTTACCCGATGTAGATCCCAAAGGGACCGATGCTCCCGCCATCGCGCCCCCGCCCATGGCTGATGTTTCTTCTACAGCACCAATACCAAGTATACCTAATACAGCGTCGACATTTTCTCCGCCAACAAAGTCTTCTAACATTTTACGAGCTACATCGCTCTTAGTGGCCTCTACCAATACGAATCTAAAATCACTAGCGTGGAATTGGCCGGGAGGTTTCCCCTTCTTCACGCTTGGCATATTGTTATATAAGTCAGAGCCTTTTTCAGCCTCCACTGCTAATAACTTCATATATCCCCCAGAGTGTTGCGATGGTTCAACCGCGGTTTCTTCTGGATTCAATAATTCAACTCCATCTTTAACATATTGGGCTGCGCTCAACCACCTCTTCCAATCGTCATCTTTAGTGCTAGCACCTAATATAACTTTGTCACCTGTATTCAAAGGACCTTTATCTCCGATAAAATCATATGCTGCCGTTACAGGGGAAGCATGGTCTTTTGAGGCCTCAATTCGAACATTAGATAAGCCGGCAGCAAGCGTTTGCCATATCTTGAGAGAGTCGTCAGAGGTTATCTCTGTTCCATCCGGCAAATATCTACCTTGTTTGGTTGGTTTAGATATAATAACAATGACCTCATCAGCGTTACTGGCGTACTTCCGCACCATGTCTAGATGCCCCTTGTGAGGCGGCTTAAATGCACCCGGAACGACGGCAACAGTTTTAGGATAATCAGCGTCCACTACTGGATCATCCGATTCATCGTCTACAATATCTAACTCTATCTCTTCTTCGTCTTCAGTCATCCCAGAGCGCCTCGCGCGACCGATGATTTGATTGGCCATGGCAAAAGCACCAGTCAATTTATA
>Ga0115545_1000059_pt1 | contig 62109 bp, 55 predicted proteins | sample COGITO_mtgs_1003_FD_87188 | JGI IMG/M metagenome (GOLD analysis project Ga0115545, IMG submission 87188) | Pelagic marine microbial communities from North Sea - COGITO_mtgs_100330 | ecosystem: Environmental > Aquatic > Marine > Epipelagic | place: Germany:Helgoland, sampling site Kabeltonne...
CCGAAGGGAGAAGATTACCTGCGGTAATCGTCACTAAGTAACACTCACTCACACTTTCTAAAATGATGACACTCAATCAAATCGATCAACTGAAGAATGCTTATGCAGAGATGATTGTAGAAGGAATGGATATGAATTCTTTGATTACTTTTGCTGTGGAAAGTATTGAACAGAACCTTAAAGATTATGATTTGAATGATATAAAAGAAGAGATTATTGATTGCTATGGTATAGAGACTTGGTTTGATTTGAATCCTTAAATCTAGAATTAAAACAGTCCTGGTGATGACTTAAAACCCACCGATTACAAACTCTATCTAACACTTTTAAATGTCTAAGTCTGATCTCTTTGCTGCTCTCGAATCTGCTGAGAATGGCAATGATATTCTTCTCATCCTGGAGGCAATTGAGGCACTTTACTGATACTTAGTCAAAACAACTGAATAACACATAAAGGGGTTAAAATCACCCCTTTTTTGCTCTAATATATAAAGATTAGTCTTTTTTATGTTATTAAATACCTTTTTAAATGTATATGCGTTCTCCACACCCTTGTGGAAAAGTATTAGATAACCTGTGTATTAAGGTGTATTTCTGTGGAAAAGTGTGTGTTTTAGATGTGTAATAGGGTGATACTTATGATGATTTAAATGTGTCATAGAGTAGTGATCTAAGCGAGCAGTCTATCACGAACTCGCAGAAATGTCAAGAGGGCGGCGATAAGAATTCCCACACAGAACATCGCAAAAATATCAAAGTTTCTTATAAATACTGATTGGAAGATTGACAATATCTCTCAGACATACTATACTTGTTAAGTCACACCAACGGAGTCAGTCTCATGTCAGTCGCTATCAGTCAGACACAGAAACAACGTTACCGCATTACGTTGGATTTAGAGGTTATGGAAGACTTTGACCCGCATCAAATTGATTGGGAGAATCTATTTGAATTGGAGGGAAGTGAGCAGGTGATTGATAGTTACGTAGAGGACCTGAGTGTTCCTGTCAGTTGGTAGTCTGATGGTAGTTTCTGACAGTTAGTCTCAGAACAGTGAGTATCACTTAGCAGTCTTATAACACGGGGGTTGACAACAGTGTTCCTCCGTGATATGATGAGGGGTGATATGACAGTTGTTTTGTTTTATGGGGGCGTATATAAAAACCGCATACTACCCTAACCTACAGAGGTGACAAATCGACTTAGATATATAAAACAAAAAAAAATTTCCCGTGCCAAAAAAAATTCCCGGAGGTAAAAAACCAATGGAAAAGGTTTATCACATCTATGCAAAAGAAGAGTGTATATATAACAATCTAAATGAGTTACAATTTAATCAAACATGGAATACCCTCAACGGTATGGTTGGTCTAATGAAGACTGATTATACCTTTGAGGATTTATCATATGAGGAAGTAATTCGGCACCATGGAGGTTGTAGTACGGGTTCTTCTACAGAACCTATGGGAGATGACTCATATTGACAGACTACATAAACACTGATAGAATTGAACTGAAGTAATTTCAAAAACATGGCAAAAGGATTTACTGTAAAAGCAAATGCACCCAAGAAGACTCAGACACCTGAGTGGGACATTACAGCAATTAAGGAAAGAATGAAAGGAAAGACAATTGTATTTTGTCTTCCTGGACGAGGATGTTCTTTTATCTTCTTAAAGAACTTCGTACAACTGTGCTTTGATATGGTACAGAATGGAATGAGTATTCAGATTAGTCAAGACTACTCATCAATGGTTAACTTTGCACGTTGCAAGTGTTTAGGTGCAAATGTCCTTCGTGGTCCTAAGCAGATTCCTTGGGATGGAAAGTTGCAATATGACTATCAACTGTGGATTGACTCAGACATCGTGTTCGATACGAATAAGTTTTGGCAACTCTGTGATCTTGCTGTTCCTGCAGATGGTGCAGAGAAGGAAATTACTTCTGGATGGTATGCCACTGAAGATGGACACACAACTTCAGTTGCTCACTGGTTAGAGGAAGAAGAGTTCCGTACTAATGGTGGAGTGATGAATCACGAAACTGTCGATTCCATTCAGAAACGTAAGAAACCATTTACAGTTGATTACACTGGATTTGGATGGGTATTAGTGAAGAAGGGAGTCTTTGAGAATCTAGAGTATCCTTGGTTTGCTCCTAAGATGCAAGTCTTTGAGAGTGGAAATGTACAGGACATGTGTGGTGAGGATGTCTCATTCTGTCTTGATGCAAAGGAAGCTGGATTTGATATCTGGTGTGATCCTCGTATCAGAGTTGGTCACGAAAAAACTCGCGTAATCTAAGAGGTACTAAGTTATGATGATGAAAGGCGGCACCTATGTAAAGGGTAAACCGAAAAAAACTCGTCAAGGTAAGTCACAATATACCTTACTATCCGCGACTTCTCGCAACAAGGCAAAAAAGCGTTATCGTGGGCAGGGTAAATAGGACAGATACATTAATACATAATGGCTGCTCTTATTTGTAACCTCCCCTCGGTAGAGGTCTGGGTACGTAAAGAATATTTGACTGATCACCAAAGTGGTCATGGCGAATTTGTAAAAGGCGTTTGGGTATCGTGTAAGTCGATACCTGGGCGCACTTTTTATTTTGAAACGTACTTACCTGAATATGCTGCAATGTACGATAAGTTACCTATTAGTGCATTTGTTTCATCACCCGAAACTCCGAGTCCTGATATGAATCTACCCAACCTACAGTTTTGGAACTGTATGGATTACGGTGTAGTTGCTATTACAAAGCAATTCATTGGTTCTATGGACTATGAATTGTATACTCGCGACTTTGGTATTCAAAAAGGTACATATATTTGTACTATAGATAACTACCATCAAGATCCTGAAGTAGTTGACTATGCTACAAGTGAAAACCCCGCAGAGCATAAGTCACATAATCTAATTGAATTAGAGAATGGACAGTATGCACTGTATCCAAATAATAGAATGCGTATCTTTGATAACAGTTTGACACCTGTCGAACCAAAAATGCCTGACTTTAAGGTATCAACTCAATATTATCAAGTTGAAAATGGATTTGAACGTCTCGGTATGGGTCGTGAAGACGAATATTTTTGGAAAACTGCTAAAGAACGTAAAGAATCACCCAACAAAGAGGAAAACACCGATGTCTGATGAACTCTATCCAAATAGAAATACAAAATTTATGCGTGAAGTATGGGGAACAACGAGTTTGACCTCTGATTATTGGTCATTACCCGTTAAAAAAGTACTTCAAGAGATTGAAAACGACGATTTGACCGCAAAAACCGATAATTTGGACGTTGATGGTGAAATTTTTGATCCTAATCCCTAATAAATAAAATATAATCGCTATATTCGTGTGCCGATACAACGGGTAAGTCAAGGTTTTAAAGATGTGAGCATGACTTTTCAGAGAAACCCTCTGAATGATGATCTTGTAACGCTTAAAAATCAGACTGCAATTTCCCGTTCAGTAAAAAATATCATATTTACGCAACCTGGAGAGAAATTTTTTGATGAGGACTTTGGTTCTCGCGTCTCCAGGTTTTTATTTGAGAATATTAACCCTGTCACTGCTTCTAACATTAGAGATGAGATAGTTCAATCTATTTTGAACTATGAACCTAGAGTTAAATTGTCAGATGTATTCGTTATTCCTGATTATGACGGAAATGTAATGAATGTAGCAATAGTATACAACATCATTGGTGCTGATATACCACCACAATCATTAGATTTCGTTTTGCAACCAACCAGGTAAAAAATGCCACTATCAAATTTCACTAACCTGGATTTTAATCAGGTTAAAACAACACTTAGAGAATATTTAAAGGAAAATTCTAGTTTTACAGACTATGATTTTGAAGGATCTAACCTTTCTACGATTCTTGATGTTTTGGCATACAATACCTATATTACTTCATACAATGCAAACATGGTTGCAAATGAAGTTTTTATTGATAGTGCAACATTAAGAGAGAATGTGGTCTCTTTAGCAAGAAATATTGGGTACACACCAAAATCAAGGAAAGCTGCCCGTGCTACCATCACATTTTTTATTAACACTGGTGATCTTTCACCTGCACCAGCAACAATTACCCTTCAAAAAGGAGTTGTAGCAAGTTCTTCTAGTTCTTTTGGTTCTCAATCGTTCGTTTTCTCAATTTTAGAGGATGTTACGGTTCCTGTTGTCAATGATACCGCACAATTCAACAATATTCCCATTTATGAGGGCAATTTAGTAAGTTCTAATTTCACTTATAACGCAAGAAACCCAGAACAAAAATTTATTCTGGATAATATTGGTATTGACAGTGATTTAATGACAGTTTCTGTTAAACCAAACCAACAATCTTCTAGAAGTGTAAAATATAGTCTTCAAAACAGTTTATTTGATATTAATAGTACTTCGACAGTTTACTTTATTCAAGAAGTTGATGATGAAAGGTATCAAGTCATTTTTGGAGACGGTGTTTTTGGTAAAAAACTTGAAGACTCTAATTTTGTCACTGTAAGTTATATCACTTCTAGTGGAGATGCTGCAAATGGAGTCAATAACTTTAAATTTTCTGGAAGACTTCAATATAATCGTAATTCTGCCGATTATATTGTTACTTCTGGTATTTCTGCACTCACAACAGGTATAACTGCATCTGGAGGTGAGTCAATTGAAGGTGTTGAGTCTATTAAGAAGTTTGCTCCTCGCATATATGCCTCTCAAAATAGAGCACTAACTGCAAATGATTATGAAACACTAATTCCAGCAAGAATTTATCCTGAAACTGAGTCAATTTCAGTTTTTGGAGGAGAAGAGTTAGTTCCACCTCAGTATGGTAAAGTTTTCATTAGTATAAAACCAAGATTTGGTGATTTTTTACCAAATTTGATGAAAGAGAATATTAAAGCAAAACTAAAGCAATATGCTGTTGCAGGAATTGTTCCAGAAATATTGGATTTAAAATATCTTTATTTGGAAATTGATAGCAAAGTTTATTATAACACAAACTTAGCACCATCAGCATCTGCAGTATCTACTATTATTCAGAATAACGCAAATAAATATTCTGAATCTTCTGAAATGAATAAGTATGGTGCTAGATTTAAATATAGTAAATTTTTGAAAATTATTGATGATAGTCATGAAGCAGTGACTTCTAATATTACCACAATCAAGATGAGAAGAGACTTGAGAGTTGTTATTAATGCTTTTGCAGAATATTCGATTGGATTTGGTAATGAATTCTATATTAAATCAATGAATGGTTACAATATCAAATCTTCAGGGTTTAATGTAGCAGGTATTAATGAACCAGTGTACTTGGGAGACCTTCCTGACACCAATAGAATAAATGGTACGGTATTCTTGTTTACTGTTCCATCTATTGGTTCTCAATCACCTACCATTGTAAGAAGAAACGCTGGAACTATTAATTATGCATCTGGAATTATAACTCTTAATCCTATTAATATTCTTTCAGCAAAAAATAAAGATGGAATCCCAATTATAGAAATTGAAGCAACTCCTTTATCCAATGACGTTGTTGGATTACAGGATCTTTATTTGCAACTAGATATAGGGGGTAGCAATGTTGAAATGATTGTTGATGAAATATCCTCTGGGTTAGATCCATCAGCATCAAATTACATTGTATCACCAAGTTACGTAAATGGCAACCTAGTTAGAGCAGGTGGTAGTACATCTACTACAAGTACCTCACAAGGGACTACAGGCACCACTGGTGGAACGTTTACTACAAGGGGCACAACAGGTTCAACTTCTTCTGCACCAACTACAACTACATCTACATCTGGATCCTCAGGATCAAGTTCTTCATACTAAGACGATAAATCCATAAAATGTCAAAAAACAGAGTCCAACTTAACAGTGTTGTTTCTAGTCAACTTCCTCAATATGTGCAGGAAGATTATCCTCTAGTATCCAGTTTTTTAAAGCAGTACTATCTCGGACAAGAGTATCAGAGTGGACCTGTTGATCTAATTCAAAATATTGATGAATATATTAAATTAGATGAGACAACAAACGTAGTTGAATCCGCTATCCTTCAAGGTGACTTAAGTTTTTATGATAAAACAATTAAAGTAGACCCTTCGGAATCTCCTACAGGGACAATTGGATTTCCAGATTCTTATGGATTGCTTAAAATTGATAATGAAATAATTACATATACAGGAAAAACTGATTATTCTTTTACTGGATGTAGAAGAGGATTTGTAGGAATTACCTCATATAAGAGCGGTACAAATAATAATGAACTAATATTTGAAGAAAGTGAATATGATGATCATTTTGCAGGTTCAACTATTGAAAACCTGAGTATCTTATTTTTAAAGCAATTTTTACTCAAAACAAAAAATCAACTTCTTCCTGGATTAGAGAATAGAACTTTAACTGAAGATCTTAATGAAAATATTTTTGTAAAGCAATCTAAAGATTTTTATCTTAGTAAAGGAACCGATCAATCCTATAAAATTTTATTTAAAGCATTATATAATAAAGATGTTTCTGTCATTAGACCATCGGAGTTTTTGGTTACTCCGTCTAATGCTAGATATGAAATTGTAAACCAATTAATTGTAGAACCTATTTCTGGAAACCCAGAAAATTTAGATACTGCAACTTTCTATCAAGATGCATATAAGTTTGATAATAATATTGGTAGATCATATGCTCCAATAACTTCAGTGGAAAAAATTGAAGTTGGATATGGACAAACTTTTTATAAATTAAATTATGATGGAGGATATAACAGAGATATAGGTGTTTCTGGAGTAGAATATGGTCAATTTAAGGTAGAACCATCTACAAGAGTCATTGGAGCAGTTTCTTCTGGTTCTACCATTTTTGATGTTGACTCTACTGTTGGATTTGGAACCACAGGAGAATTGTATGTAACTTACAATGATACTACAACTGGTGTTGTATCATACACCTCAAAATCTTTAACTCAGTTCTTTGGAGTAACAAATTTAAGTGGTATCATTGATGATGCAACTACAGTTGGCATTAATACTTTTTCATATGGTAGATCAAGATTAAATCAAGATGAAATAATAAAGGTTAGATTATCCTCGGTATATAATTCTGTAAAGTTACCAAAAAATACTAGGTCTTTTTTAAAAGGAACTACAGCAAATGTAACTACATATGGAATTTCTGAAAATAATTTTAAAACGGATAAATGGGAATATAACGTATCTCCTCGTTATAGTGTAGATAAAGTAGAATTAATTGATAGTTCAGACTTTACCTATGCAATTACGCTAAAATCTAAGCATTATCTCAAGATTGGCAATTCTATTTTTATAGTTTTAAAAGATAAAACAAAAATTTCTTCTACAGTAATTAGTATTGATACTGAAAAATCTTGTAAAATACGAGGTCAGGGTTCTTTAGTAAATTCTCAAGTTTCTTCTATACAAAGAAAGATTCAAAAAGGAACTTCAAATACTTTTCCAAATATTACTTCTTTTTCAACTGGAGTTGATAATTTATATAAAAATGATGACGGAGAATATATCGTTGCATCTCCATCAATTCCTTCATATAATTCCCAACCAATCGAAGTTACCCCAAGAAAAGTAACTTTTTCTGGAACGTTTATAGGCACTGAACTTGAAATAACTCCAGGAATAGAACATGGATTTTATACTGGGGATGCAGTTTATTATACTGCGAGCACATCAGATGAAAAATATGTTGATTCCTCAGGAAAAGTAAAGACCAGGCAAAAAAGAAATACGGGTCTATTTAATGACGGACTTTACTTTGTATCAAGAGTTGATGGATTTACTTTAAAATTTGCAAAGAGTAGAGATGATATTAACACTGGAAATTTTGTAAGTGTTGAAAGTTCGACAACTGTAAGTGATAGTGTTATTCAACCATATATTTCTTTTAATAAAACATTAAAACCACAAAAACTCTTAAGAAAAATTATTGATCCGAAGAGTCAGGGAGTTAAAACAAAAACACTGCCAGGAACTACTGGAATATTAATTAATGGTGTTGAAGTTTTAAATTATAAATCCGAGGATGTTGTACGATATGGTGCCATTGAAAGTATTGATATTTTGTCACCATCAAATAATATTGATATCATAAATCCTCCAAATTTAATTATTAGCGATACTGTTGGGACCGGTGCAACTGGACATATTGCAGTATCTGGTTCTTTAAGAGAAATAAGAGTATTGGATGGTGGGTTTGATTATCTATCAACACCAACTCTTAAAATTGATGGTGGAAATGGTGCGGGTGCATTTGGCACAGTCAACATGAAAATGATTGATCATTCTCCAGAGTTTTTTGCAGATGAAGCATCTGCAAAAGTATCATTAACAAACAATACAATTGGATTTTCGACATACCATAAATTCAGAAATGCGGAGCAAGTAATATACAAAACTTTTGATGAACAATCTATAGTTGGTTTAGACACTAGTGCATTATACTTTGTATCTGTATCTGATAATGTAACAGTTAAATTGCATCCAACTCAAGCAGACGTTATATCTGGTATAAACACAGTAAATTTAACTGGATTTGGTATTGGTAAACATGCACTTCAAAGTGTAAATAAAAAATCTATTGTATCTTCTATCAATATTGTTAATGGGGGAAGTGATTATGAAACGAAGAAGAGAACAACACATGTAGCAGGAATCAATACTTCCTCAAATGTAATCACGATTAAAAATCATGGTTATAAAAATGGCGAAAAAATCAAATATACTGTAGTAGGTTCTGTTGCAGAGGGTCTTACAAATAATAATGAATATTATGTAACCAGTAGGGATACTGATTCGTTTAGACTTTCTGCAGTTGGTGTTAGTTCCGATAAAGAATTTTATTATAGAACTAAGCAATATGAAGATATTAAATCTGTTGGTTTAGGAACACATGTTTTTAATTATCCAGATATCACCGCAACTTTGATTGGAGAAGTTGGAATATCTTCAATTGGAACAGAAACTTTTAAAGCAAATATTCAACCAATAGTTAGAGGTCAAATTTCTTCAGTTCATATTGAAAATGAGGGAGTTGGTTATGGATCTTCAGAAATACTAAATTACGATCGTCAACCAACCATTACGATTAGTAGTGGAAAAAATGCCCAAGTAAAACCAATCATTAGTAATGGAAGGATTACGCAAGTTATAGTTTTAAATTCTGGGACTGGATATAAATCCACACCAGATCTTAGAATTGTTGGTTCTGGTGTTGGTGCAGTCTTAATTCCTATTATTCTAAATGAATCTCTTTCAGAAATTAGAGTTTTAGAACCTGGTGGTGGATATGATGAATCGGATACTATAATTAATATTGAAACTAATTCTGAAACTGAAAATCAACCAGCATTCTATTCTAATCTTAAAAAGTGGAGAGTAAATCTTTTTGAGAAAAATTCCTCATTCTTTACTAAAGATGACGGTGTAGTATCACCTTCAAATTATGAACTTCAGTATTTTCATCTTTATCCCCCCAGAGTTTTAAGAGAAAGTACATATTCTGTTAACTCAGAAGGAAATGTTTTATATGGGGAAAGTGATCTTCGTAAAGTTAGTAGTATTGAAGTGGACTCTCAGCAGCATTCCCCCATATTAGGATTTGCATATGATGGTAACCCAATATATGGTCCATATGGATATACTACACAAACTGGCGGTGCAGTAACTCAATTAAAATCTGGATATGCTCTTGATTTAAAATCAGGAAGACCACCCCTTTCAATTTATCCTGAAGGATTCTTTGTTGAAGATTATACTCATACTAAAACTACTGATGTTTCAATCCTTGATGAAAATAACGGAAGATTTGGAGTAACTCCAGATTATCCCAATGGAACTTATGCATATTATATGACGGTCAATGATTTGCAGACCGAAGCATCTGGAGTATTTGAAAAATATAAAAAACCCGTTTTTCCATATATTATTGGAGAAAATTACTACTCTATTCCAGATAAATTTAATTTCGATCCTTCATCAAATCAGGATGAATTTAATTTTCAAGCAAGTGATTTAAGAAGAAATACTAATCCACTCAATTTAATTGAAGATACTCAGGAATATCCATATCTGTTTATTCCAAATAAATTTAATCAAACTGCAAAAATAAATGCTGCTTCTCCAGGAACTATTGATTCTATTGGAATTTTAACTGGTGGAAATAATTATAAAGTAAATGAAACTTTAGTATTCAATAATGATAGAACCAGTGGAGATAGTGCTTATGCTAGAATCAGTAGAGTAGCAGGTAAACCAGTTTCCAATATCAGTGTAGCAACTAGTTCTATTGCTGGGGTAGAAATATATCCCAAATCTTCTGGAACATATGAAGTTGTTTGCGATAATCCTCATGAGTTCCAAAACTTAGATGTAATAAGAATTACTGGACTTTCCACAAATGCCAGTGGAATTGAGGGAACATATACAGTAGGAATTTCTTCTAACGTACTTCGTCTTGCTGGCGTTGGGACAACCGCAGTTGCAATTGGAACTGAAGGTGTAACTGGATTGGTTACTTACTTTAGTGTAACTGGTGATATTCTTAGCACTAAGGTAAATGATGTTTTGGGTATTGGAACAGAGAAAGTAAAGGTGCTTAATGTAGACTTTGAGAACTCTAGATTGAGAGTCTTAAGAGCGGTTCGTGGAACGGTCTCTGCTGGTCATACTATCGGTAAGTTTTTAATTGAAGATTCTAGGAATTTTGATATTAGCACGGGTATCACTTCGATCTATAAATTTATAAGAAATCAAGAAGTTTACTTTAATCCCAGCGAAACTGTTGGCGTAGGAACTACCGCTGGAGTTGGTATTGGTTCTACCCTATCTTTTGCTAATCCTGGTGCAGGTATTACTGAGAAATTTATTCCAACTAAAACTCTCTATTTTAGGAATCATAGTTTTAAAACCGGAGATCAATTAACTTACTCTACAGGGAACGGTGGAACAGGTCTTTATGTCCAAGATGAGACTAATGTTGGTTTAGGAACAACTCTTGCTAGTGGAGACAAAGTATTTGTTGCTAGAATAGATGATAACCTTATTGGAATTTCAACTGTAAGGGTTGGTCTTGGGACCACTGGAACTTTTGTCGGGGTTGCTGCCTCTCACAGAGGGTCTTCAACGTTATTCTTCAAAGGTGTTGGTGTTGGCAATTCTCACAGTTTTACAACTAATCATACAGTAATAACTGGAGAAGTAAAGAAAAATACTGTCACCGTAAATACAACAGAAGCACATGGAATTAGTGTAAAACATAGAGTAGATGTATTTGTTAATCCCAGAACAAATAATAATATAACTGTAAAATATAATGATTACAATAGAAATGTTGTTTTCAATCCTCTTGGATTTTCTTCTACTGGAATTAACACATCAACTGGAGCGATCAATATTCCGGATCATAAGTTTGAAGGTGGAGAAAAAGTAATTTACAATGTCGGAATTGGTAGTGATATTTCTGAAGGATTAATCAATGAAAACATTTATTACATTTCTAGAGTAGATGATAATAATTTTAAGTTATCTAATACTTACTATGATGCCACTAAAGACATTCCAGTCACAGTTGGAGTTGCCAGCACTGGATTAACTGGTGGTAATATTAATCCAATTAATCCACCAATATCATTATATAAAGATTCTACAGTTACTTTTGATCTTTCTGATTCTTCTCTTGGATATTCGGTATTAGGATCTAGTTATCCTGCATTTGAATTAAACCTTTATAGAGATAAAGACTGCAAAATTCGTTGGAATAAATCCGATGACAGTAAAATATTTGAATATTCCTCTTCCGGTCAAGTTGGTTCTGCCGGTGGAGAATCTATTCTAAGTGTAAGTTCTAATTTACCAGAAAGTCTTTTCTACAAACTCGATCTAGTCTATAATGCAAGTCTACCGTCTATTAAATCCGAAATAACAACTGATGATGATGTTATTTCTGGGAATGAATTAAAAATCGTAAGTAGTGGGTATAATGGAAATCATAGACTTATTGTAGGGTCTACGACTTCTTTCTTATATGATTTAAGCGAATTGCCAGAAAGCGTATCTTATGCGTCAACTATATCTGAAATATTTTATGAAACAGATTGTACTCATACTGAAGGTTCAATCGCCAAAATTGACATCATAAATCCAGGTAAAAATTATTATGCTTTACCAGGAATCTCTACACTTAATAGTGTCTCTGGTGATGGAGCAATTTTAGAAGCACAAAGTTCTACTATTGGTAGTTTGAAATCTGTTTCTATTGAAGATATTGGATTCAATCTTCCTTCTGATACTACTTTGAACCCCAGATTACTTTTTCCACAAACAATTCGTGTTGAACCATTAGCAACATTACAATCCGTTGGTATAACTTCTTTTGGGAGAGGGTTTTCCATAACACCAAAACTAGTTGTAATCGATGGGAAGACTAAGTTACCTGTCACTGATATAGATCTTAAGATGACTCTTGGAAGTTCTGAGGTCAAAATCTTAAAGAATTCAAATGGGTTATCTAATTTAAGTCCCACAATTATTCCAACACTTACTGATTCTGGAGTAGGAATTAGTACAATTGAATATTTCCCTACAACTAAGGATGCACTGGTAACTTTATCTGTAGGATTTAGCACGGTAAATAGTTTCCCATTTGCAGTTGGCGATAAAGTTCTAGTCGAAAATGTAAGTGTTGGAGTTGGATCGACAGGACAAAACTACAATTCATCTGGATATACTTATAAGTTATTTGAACTAACTGAGGTCAGTCCTAATCTTGGCGGAATTGGGTCGGTTAGATTTAATATGTCCAATCTTTTTGAAGAAGATCAATTCCCAGGTCAATTTGATGCTGTAAATTCCACTGCAAGAATAACGGCACAAAAACATTTCCCCACCTTTAGTAGTGATTTAGTTCTTAATAATTACGTTATAGGAGAAACTGTCACCTCAGAATCTGCAACTGGAGTAGTTGAAGATTGGAATCCTATCACATCTATCGTTAGAGTATCCTCCAAGGACAACTTCGCAGTTGGAGAAAAGATAACTGGCAAATCATCTAGATTTGTCAGCATTGCTTCTTCTGCAACTTCATTTGAAACTTATCTCGAATATGATGCAGCATCAAAAGTTGTTAGGGGATGGCAAAGTGATTCTGGAGAACTTAACTACAATCTTCAAAGAATTCAAGACAATTTTTATTATCAAAAATTCTCATATTCTCTTAAATCCGAAGTCCCATATGATACTTGGAATGACGTTGTTTCATCAACCAACCATACTTTAGGATATAAAAAATTCTCCGATTATCAGTTAGAATCTACAAATTCTAATCAAATGTCAGTTGGACTGTCTACTGAACTTGGATCTGTAGATACGGTAAATGATTTGAATGGATTTGGTAATTTAAATTGTGTTGCTGACTTTGATTTGGTGACAGAAAATAATATTAACTCGGGAACAATATCCGATGAAATGATATTTGCTAATAGAATCCTAACGGACTATTTTGAATCTGTCGGAAACAGGGTTCTTTCTATTGATGATATTAGTGGAGAATTTAACAGTGAACCAAGATTAACTCCGTTTAGTGTTATTAACACGTTCAGTCTCTCTGATGCAAGAGCATTAAAATATGTTACTTATGTTAGAGATAAGAGATATACTCAGGAAAGACAACTTCTTATTGTGGATTTGGTTCATGATGGCGTAAGAGCATATATGAATCAATACGGAAGAATTGAAACTCAATATGATCAAGGTTCTTTTGACTTCTCTGTTAGTGGAACAGATGGTCAATTGCTATTCTATCCAACTAAATCTACTGTTAATGACTATAATGTAACTACATTATCTTACAATATTAGTGGTATCGCAACTGTAGGAACTGGAGGTACTTATTTTGGTAGCGGTGTTTTAGTAGACACTTCTAGCACTGAAGTCACTTCTGGTTCCAGTTCTACGATTGTATCGATAGCGAGTACATATAATTCTGCTAAAGTTTTGGTATCTATCAATCCAGATTCTACACAGAATGATAAATTTGAGATGGTTGAACTTAATGTCACTCATGATGGAACTACAGTAGAGTTACTTGAATTTGGTCAACTAACTACTGGGGGATTTGATTCTTTTTCTGGTGGTGTAGGACTCGGAACTTACTCTGCGGCAATATCAGGAAGCAATTTGGAAATTGATTTCCATCCTGGAGTAAGTATCGCGACTACATGTTTAGTGAACACTGTTCAAGTTGCATTGTCTCAAAATACTTCTGGAATTGGAACAACTAAATTACAATTTGCTGAAATTGATGGAAGGACAACCAGTATTTCTGCCTCTGGAACTCCTGGAGTTACAACTGTCTCTCAATATGGTAATGATTACGACTCTGCATACTTCATAGCACAGGTTGCTGATACAACTAATGGTAGATATCAGATTTCTGAATTAGTTGTTGTTGATGATTATATTGATGCGACAAATTCATATGACACCTATTTCACCGAGTATGGTAATGTTGAAACTGGTGTGGGATTAGGAACGTTTGGAACTAGTATTGATAGCACTGGTACGGTCTCTCTTCTGTTTACTCCAAATGCAAGCATTGCTACAAAAGTAACTGTATTTAAAAATGCAGTTACTCTTGATCAAGACACTAACCTAGGAGTTGCGATTACTTTCAGTAACGCTTCTATTGGAGGAGAATTTGGTACTTATGAAGGAACCGAATCAGATATTACGAGAGCATTTGGATTAACCCATGAAAATAATGAGATTTTTGAAAGATACTTCACTGGGAATGATAGTTCTATTGTTAATGTAACAAGTAATACTATTACTATTCCAAATCACTTCTTTGTAAGCGGTGAGAAGATTGAATATGTTCACGTTGGAACTGCTTCCTCTGCTGTTGGAATCGCTACAACATCCTTCGTTGGTGCTTCAAATACAACATTCTTACCTGGAGAAAATATCTTTGCAGTTAAGGTTGATGATAACAATATTAAGATTGCGGCTAGTGCTGAAAAAGCACTTAAAGATGTTCCTGAAATAGTAGAACTTGAAAGTGTTGGTATTGGAACCTCTCATAGATTTGTGGCAACTAATCAGAATGCTAAGATTATGGTTGCTATTGATAATCTCATACAATCTCCTATTGTTGCTACTTCAGTAACTACCGGATTGTCCACAAATACAACCATCTTTGAAAACATAGTTAAATTTAGTGGAATAACGTCATTCTTTGGATCTGATCTAATCAGAGTTGGTAGTGAGATTATGAAAATTGAAGGTGTTGGTATCGGCAGCACCAATTTCATAAAAGTCCGTAGAGGATGGTTGGGGACTAAAGTTGCCGCTGCTGGAACTCATGCTTTAGTTACTAAAATTACAGGAAACTACAATGTTGTAGATAATGTCCTTAATTTTGTAGAAGCACCTTTTGGAAATACTCCCATTGGTTCCACAACTAATCCACCAGATCAAAGAGACTTTGTTGGAATTACAACAAGTTCTACTTTCCAAGGAAGAAGTTTTATTAGGTCGGGAATAACTGGAGGATCTAATAATGCTTACAATAAAAATTATATCTTTGATAATGTTAATGACCAGTTTAATGGAACGACTAATCAATTTACTTTAGAACAATCTAGTAGTAATATAACGGGAATTACTGATGAAAATGCAATTATTCTAGTTAATGATATTTTCCAAGTTCCTTCTTCGGATAAAGATTATGTTTTATCTGAGAATTCTGGAATTACTTCTATAACATTTAATGGTACTTCTCCACAAACTCCTCTTGGACCTGATGTAGGAATTTCTAGTTTCCCTAAAGGTGGAATTATAGTTTCTGTTGGTTCGACTGAAGGATTTGGTTATCAACCTTTGGTTTCTGCTGGTGGAACTGCAATCATCTCTGGATTTGGTACTATCTCTTCTATCAGTATTGGTAATAGTGGGTCTGGATACAGATCTGGTATTCAAACAACTGTCAATGTAGGGGTTGGGACTTCGAGCACTGGAACAGGAAACATTCAATTCGTTGGAGTTGCTTCTATCAGTAATGGACACATTGTAAGTGTTGCAATTACAAATCCAGGAACAGGTTACACTCATACCAATCAACCGTTTGTTGTATTTGATGATCCCTTATCATATTCCAATATGCGTTTATTCTACAGTTCTTCTTCTCCTGCTGGAGTTGGAACTGAAGCAACTATCGATGTTGTAGTTGGTAATGGATCTAGTGTAGTTGATTTTCAGATTGATAATACTGGATATGGGTATAGAGATGGTGCCATTTTAACAGTTGCAATCGGAGGAACAACAGGAATACCAACTACATCATCCTATTCTGGGAATGAGTTCCAAGTTACTGTTGATGAAATTGCAGACGATAAGTTTGCAGGTTGGTCTGTAGGAACTTTACAGGTTCTTGATAATATTGAAGACCTTATTGATGGAGTAAGAAAAGATTTCCCACTTAAATTGAACGGAGCAATTACTTCAATTGTTTCTTCTCCAGGTTCAAAAATCGATGTTCAAGATGTATTAATTATTTTTGTAAATGATATTTTACAAGAACCAGGTGTAGGATATGAATTTGCAGGGGGAAGCACACTCACCTTTACCGAGGCATTAAAGATTGGTGATATTGTTACCATTATTTTCTATAAAGGAAATGGTGATAGTGACGTTATTTTTAGAGATGTGATCGAAACGGTTAAGAAAGGTGATACATTACAATTAAAACATATGGCAGGTTCTCAAGCACAAAGTCTTGATGAAGATGAAAGAAGTGTTCTTAACATTCTTTCAACCGGCAATGTTGCAACAAATCCTTACTTTGGACCAGGAAATACTAATGATGTAACTTTAGTAAGACCAGTTACCTGGTGCAGACAAACTGAAGATAAGATTATTGATGGTATTCCAACAGGAAAAGATAGGGAACTCTATGAACCCATTATTAATCCAACAGCATATATTATTAAAAATGTTGGTATAGGTTCAACTGCAGTATATGTCGATAGTCTGAGACCACTATTTAATCCTCAAAACGAGGCAGCAGACTTACAGTTCCAAAATAAAATTAAATTTATTGCTCAAGAACCAAAAGTTGGTGCATCTGCAACAGCTGTTGTTTCTGGGTTTGGAACTATTTCTTCCGTTGTAATATCTGATGGTGGTGTTGGATATAGCACTGCAACAGTAAGTTTCGGTTACACCTCTGCGTCTAGAGCATTTGGTACAGTTACCATAAGTGCTGGTGGAACTGTAACTGGTGTTGCAATTACCTCCCCCGGAGTTGGTTATACATATACAAGCGTGCCTACTGTTCTTATCTCTCCTCCAGGACATACTGAAGAGGCATGTAGTGTAAATACTTATTCTGGTGATAATGGTATTGTTGTTGGATTTGGAACCACTGTTGGTCCAAAACTAATCTTTGACATTCATGTTCCATATGATTCTTTCCTCAGAAATACAGTTGTTGCTGGAACTGCCGTTACAATAACATCTATTCAAGCAAATGATTACTTCATGATTAAAAAATCCAACGTTGGTGTTGGATCTACATTTGTAGACGGAATATATGAGGTCGCTAGTATTGAAACATTTGAGAGAGATGTTGTTGGAATATCAACGACAGTTAAGAGATTATTTGTTGACGCTACCATTGTTCCTTCAGGATACTCTTCTGGAATTACAACTTCTGATACTGGTTTCGGTGACTTTAGTTGGGGAAGAATTGATGTTTCCTCAAGAGATCTCACAAGTTCTTATACTGCATATACTTCTGGTATAACTACTTCGACTAAAGTAGTTAGGACAAACTTCTTGAAGTCTAAAAATTATACCACAAACTCCTAATAAATAAAGAAAAACCTGCGTCAAATGGCTGCTATTATAACGGATCAGATTAGGATATTAAATGCAAAGAATTTTATTGCTGGAGTGAATAATTCCAGCAACTCTTATTATTCTTTTGTTGGGTTGCCTAATCCTACAGATTATCAAAGTGATTGGGATACTGATCCTCCTGCACCTAAAGATAATTTTGATCAAGAGAATGATTATTGGGATACAATGATTGCTCTCAAGAAAATTGAAAGTTCTGATGCAAATCAAGTAGTTCCAAAAAGAACATGGAGTTCTGGTACTGCCTATGACATGTATCGTCATGATTATAGTAGAACTAATACAGCAAAGATTTCTGGATCAACTTCATTATATCTTGCAAATTATTTTGTAATGAATAGTGACTTTAGAGTTTACATTTGCCTACACAATGGAATAGACCCAGATAATCCTACAGGAAAGGCATCTTTGGATGAACCAACTTTCACTGATTTGGAACCAAGAAGTGCAGGGACTAGTGGTGATGGATATATTTGGAAATATTTGTATACTATTAAACCAAGTGAGGTAGTAAAATTTGAGTCTACCCAGTATATGCCAGTCCCAGCAAATTGGGGAACTGCAACTAATAATGCAGCAGTTAGAGATAACTCTATTGATGGTAGTATTAAAATTGTGACTATTACTAATCGTGGAATTGGTTTAGGAACGGCAAATGCAACTTATACGGGAGTTCCTATCCGTGGAGATGGAACTGGAGCAGAATGTACTATTGTAATCAATGGCAATCAACAAGTAGGGCAAGTAATTGTTTCTAATCAGGGTTCCGATTACACTTATGGAAATATTGATTTGGTTGCTGGTGGAGTTCCTACAGGAACCACTAGACCAACCTTTGATGTAATTATTCCTCCACAAGGAGGACATGGTGCAGACATTTATAGAGAATTGGGAGCATACAATGTTCTTCTCTATTCTAGAATTGAAAATGATAATGAAAATCCAGATTTTATTACTGGAAACCAAATATCTAGAATTGGAGTTGTAGAAAATCCAGAACAGTTTGGTTCATCTTCAAAATTAGAATTGAGTAAAGCATCTGCTGTAAATGCACTTAAATTAGTAGGAACTGGGTATAGCACTGCAACCTTTACAGCAGATGCATATTTTACTCAAACGGTATCCACAGGATCAACTGCTGTAGGAAGAGTTGTTAGTTATGACCAGACCACTGGAGTTCTTAAATTTTGGCAGGACAGAAGTCTTGCAGGATTTAATACTGTTGGAACAGCACAAACTCAACCTACATATGGATTTGATTTAACCGAATTTACATCAACTCCCGGAACAGGTGGAAGTTTATCCATCAGTCCATCTACTGGTTCAAATTTAAATATTGATGAAAACTTTACTGGTATATCTACGGTAATAAATAATCGTACTTACTATCTTGGTCAGAGTTTTACGAGCGGTGTTGCCAGTCCTGAGGTTAAAAAACACTCTGGAAATATTATTTACGTTGACAACAGACCATCTATAACCAGATCGTCAAACCAAAAAGAAGACATAAAAGTTATTTTGCAGTTCTAAAGAATTATGCCTCAACAAACGAATCTCAACGTAGCGCCATATTTTGACGATTTTGATGCCGCTAACGATTACCATAAGGTATTATTCAAACCTGGATATCCTGTTCAGGCAAGAGAGCTAACAAGTCTCCAGTCTATACTGCAAAATCAAATTGAAAAATTTGGTCTGCACTTTTTTAAAGAAGGCGCTAAAGTAATTCCTGGAAACACTGCATATACTAGATTATATTATGCAATCCAATTAGATAATAATTTTCAAGGGGTTCCTGTATCTGCATATGCAGATCAGTTAATTGGAACAAAAATTACTGGAGTTAGATCTGGTGTAACTGCTGTTGTTGATAGCATTATACTACCTGAAGATTCTGAAAATGGAAATATAACCCTTTATATTAATTATTTGGGTTCCAGTACAACAAATAACCAGACTCAAATATTTTCTGATGCAGAAACATTAACTTGTAATGAAGTTATTATTTCTGGACTACTTGGTAATACAACTATTCCCGTTGGGTCTGCTTTTGCGAGTACTATAGCATCTAATGCTGCTGCAACTGGATCTGCTTTTTCTGTAGAGAATGGTGTTTACTTTATTAGGGGTAGTTTTGTTAATGTTAATAGAGAAACTTTAGTTCTTGATCAATATAGCAATACTCCAAGTTATAGGATTGGTTTTTTCGTTGATGAAGAAATCGTTACTGCAGATTTAGACGAATCTCTTAATGATAATTCTCAAGGATTTAATAACTATGCTGCTCCTGGTGCAGACAGACTTAGAGTTAGTGTAAGTTTATTTAAAAAACCTTTAGATGACTTTAGTGATGATAATTTCATTTTACTAGCAACTGTAATTAATGGGGTTATTCAAACTGCTTCTTTACAGACAAATCAGGGAGGTGGATACCTCAATAAAGACTGGACCGATATTCTGGCAAGAAGAACTTTCGATGAGTCTGGTCATTATTATGTAAGACCATTTGATGTTTCTGTTGCAGAGTCACTAAACGATCAAGTTGGAAACAACGGAGTATTTAATGCAGGACAATTCACTTCTGGAGGAGCAACTCCTACCGATAATCTTGCTCTGTATAAACTCTCTCCCGGAAAAGCATATGTAAAGGGATATGAGATTGAAACTCTCAATACAACATATATCGATGTAGATAAACCGAGAACTACAAAAACTTTAGAAAACCAAAATTTCATTTATAATACAGGTGCAACTTTCAAAATTAATAGTGTTTACAGAGCACCTACAGTTGGAGTTGGTAACACTTTCGTTGTAAGTTTACGAGATCAAAGAGTTGGAGTTAATTCTGAAAGTGCTCCAGGAAAAGAAATTGGTCTTGCAAGAGTATATGACTTTAGACTTGAATCTGGAACTTATAGTATATCTAATGCAAATACAAACCAGTGGGATTTATCGCTGTATGACCTACAGACAACAACTGAAATTGCTTTAAATCAGGCACATACTTTAACTGTTCCTACTTTCGTAAAAGGAAATTCTAGTGGTGCTACTGGTTTCTTAAGACATCCTGTAAGTGCAGGAACTGCTGTTACTGTATATGATAGTAGGGGAACTTTTGTTGCTAATGAGAGACTCTCTTTTAATGGACTTGAAGATGGAAGAATTGCTATTGCAGTTACTGAAAATAAGATTTCTAACGTAAAATCTGTATATGGTTCTTCAAATACTTTAGATCTTGCTGATGGAATCACTGGAGTTAATACTTTTAGTGCAAATATACTTCAATCTAATAATTTTACAGTCGGTATTGCCTCTATCAGTCCCAAGTCTGGTGGAGTTAGTACGATTACTGCTTCAAATCAACTGTTTCCTGGAACAGTTATCAAAGAAAATGATTTAATTAGATATACTGATACTACGCCAGGACTAACTGAGGACCCAATTATTGCCAGAGTTACTGGTGTTGGCACTGCAACTGTTAGTATTGAGGGTGTTGCCACTGTTTCTGGAATTGCAAGTGGATTCTTACCTGCAACGACCTTAAATGTTACTGATTTGCAAGTTCTCAATACAGAACTTTCCAAATCTTCGGATAATACTTTATACACTCTTTTACCAAAACCAAACGTAGCAGCAGTAGATATTGCTGAATCCATTATTACTATTAGAAAAACTATCAGTGTTGATATTTCTTCTGGTCAACTCTCTGTTCAAGCAACAGCAGGACCTAACGAAACTTTCCTTCCATTTGATGATGAAAGATATGTTCTTATCAGATCTGATGGAAAAACTGAACAACTTAGTTCAGATAGATTTGAACTATCATCAGATGGAAAATCATTACAGATTAGAAATCTTGGAACTGATAATAGTGGAGCAACCCTGATTGCCACTCTAAGAAAGACAAATCCAAAGTCTAAAGTAAAAATTAAAAATAGAATAAAATCTATCATTGTTGATAAATCTAGACTTCAGGGATCTGGAATTGGAACCACTACATTGAATAATGGTCTTACTTATGGAAACTATCCATATGGAACTAGAGTTGAAGACCAATTAATTTCTTTAAATTCTCCAGACGTTATCTCAATTCAAGGAATCTTTGAATCTGTGGATACAAGTGCCGCTTCTGCTCCTAAGGTATCTCTTCTTAACATCATTAGTCCTTCTACAACCACCTCTGATATGTTAATCGGAGAAAGAATAGTTGGTCAAACTAGTGGTGCTGTGGCAGTAGTTGCTGAAATTGTAGATGCATCTACAATTTCTCTTATCTATAAAAATGAATCTGTACTCATTGAGGGAGAAACTATTGAATTTGATGAATCTAATGTTAGTGCTAGAGTTTCTACTTTAACCACACCTAGTTTCAATATTTCTTCAAACTACACATTCAGAACTGGTCAAGAAGATACTCTTTATTCTTATGGATCTATAAAAAGAAAAGTAAAGAGCAGCGCACCAGTAAACCAGTTAAAGGTTTACTTTACCTCTGCTTATTTTGATACGACTGATAATGGTGATATTATAACTGTAGATTCGTATAAAAACTTTGATTATTCTGAGGAAATCAAGACAGTTAATGGATATAGGACCAGTGATATTATTGATTTAAGACCAAGAGTTTCTGAATATAGTGTTGCTGAGAATGTTAGATCTCCATTGGAATTTGCAGGGAGAGTTTTTAATGGGGCAGGACAATCAGTTCAGCATATTTTAGCGTCTGACGAAGCTATTACTGCTGATGTTGATTACTATCAAGGAAGAATTGATAGAGTTTTCCTCTCTAAAGATGGAAGATTTCAGGTTGTTTATGGAACTCCTTCTGATGATCCGGTAAACCCAAATCCTATTGATGATGCAATTGAAATTTGTACTGTAGAATTGCCCCCATATCTCTTTAATGTTAGTGACGCAAAACTAGCATTTAACCAGCATAAGAGATATCGTATGCAGGATATCAAAAGACTTGAAGATAGAATTAGAAGTCTTGAATATTATACTACTCTTTCTTTATTGGAGAAAGAAACTGCAAACTTATTTGTTTCTGATTCAGAAGGTTTAAACAGATTTAAATCAGGATTCTTCGTTGATAATTTTTCTGGATTCCAAACTCAAGACGATAGTTTTGATATTAATAATTCTATTGACATAAAGTATAATGAACTTAGACCAAAACATTACACCAATTCGGTTGATATGATTCTTGGTCCTGTTGTTGACAGAGACCCGAATGCAGATTCTAGTGTTGCTGCTATTGAAGGTAATAATGTAAGAAAAGGAGATGATGTCTTAACTCTTGATTATGCTGAGGTTGAATATATTACTCAAGCATTTGCAACTAGAACTGAAAGCGTTACTCCATTCCTTATTAGTTTTTGGAATGGAACTATGGAGTTAACTCCATCAACTGATAGTTGGGTGGATACAACTCGTTTAGAAGCAAAAACTATCCTGCAAGAAGGTGATTATAATGAAACTTTTGATGCACTTGTAGCAAATGGGGAAGTTGACCCTCAAACGGGGTTTGGTCCAATTCTTTGGGATTCTTGGGAAACTAACTGGGGCGGCATTACAGATGAAACCACTACTAGGAGAAGAGTTATTAATAATGGTCCTGATACTATTCACACCCAGGGCCCTGGTGGTAGAGCTAGACAATGGAGAAGGAGCAGAACTGTAACTGATCAGGTTATTGAAGAAACTCTTATAAGTACAGTTCAAAGTGGTGTTCAATCTAGAAATGGTTCTAGAACTATTGTTACTGAACAATTTGACAACACTTCTCTAGGAGATAGAACTATTAGTAGAGATTTGATTGCAAACATGAGATCCAGAAACATTGAATTTGTTTCTAGAAAAATGAAACCCCTTACAAGATTGTATGCATTCTTTGATGGGATAGATGTTACCCGATATTGTGTGCCCAAACTTCTTGAAATTTCCATGAATAGTGGAACATTCCAAGTTGGAGAAACTGTAACTGGGTCAATTGTGAGAACAGGTCTTTCTGAAGAGTCTAATGAGACTTCTCCTAGAATTACCTTTAGAGTCGCTCAGGCAAATCATAGAGAGGGTGCTTATGATAGCCCAACAAAAACTTTCCGCGAAAATCCTTATACTAATCGCCCACTTGCAGGATCATATTCTTCAACATCAACAATTTTAAACGTTGATACTCTTTCTCTTTCTGAACAACCCCAAGGTAGTTATTTTGGGTATGTTCAGACAGGAATGACGTTTGTTGGAGAAACAAGTGGAGCACAAGCTACCTTAGATGATGTAAGACTCATTGCTGATTTGTCATCTACTATTATTGGTAGTCTTTTCATTCCTGATCCAAATAATGTCAACTTCCCTAGATTTGAAACCGGAACAAAAACATTTACTCTAGTAAATGATATTGATAATAATCAGGATTTAGCATCTACTATTGCAGAAGAAGCATTTACTTCTACTGGTACTTTAGAAACTGTTCAAGAAAATATTCTTTCTGTTAGAAATGCAAGGATAGAACAAAAAAGAGAATTCCAAGATAGAAACGTGGAACAAACTCTTGGTACGCAAGTAGTTAATTCTAATGTAGTCAGTACACAACAAAGAACTCAAACAATTATTACTTGGTATGATCCACTTGCACAGTCTTTCTTAGTTGAAGACGAAACTGGTTGTTTCTTAACCAGTTGTGATGTCTTCTTCAGAACAGTTGATGATTTGGATGTTCCAGTTGTTTTCCAACTGAGATCCATGGATAATGGTCTCCCAACCACTAAAATTCTTCCTGGTTCTGAGATTGTTTTAGACCCATCTGATATTCAAACTTCTTCTGACGGATCTGTTGCTACAAACGTTCAGTTTAAATCACCTGTTTATGTTGAAGGTGGTACAGAATACGCAATATGTTTAGCATCCAACTCTACTAAGTATACTGTATATATTTCTAGAATTGGTGAAAATGACTTATTAACTGATACGTTTATCTCTAACCAACCATATCTTGGTTCTCTATTCAAATCTCAAAATAATACCACTTGGGAACCAAGTCAGTGGGAAGATCTTAAATTTACTTTGTATAGGGCAGATTTTGTTGAAAGTGGAAGTGTTGAATTCTATAGTCCAGAACTCACGCAAGGAAACGCTCAGATTGCTAAGTTACTTCCTGATCCTATTTCCATCGCATCTAAAAAAATTAGAGTTGGTCTAGGAACAACTGTTGCGGATTCTGGATATCAAATTGGAAATACATTCTTCCAAGATGGAACCAATGCTACAGGAGACCTGGTAGGTACTGCAGGTTCCGTAACAGGGACTCTTAGCGTATCTAACGCTGGCATAGGTTATACGCCTGCTAGCGGTTCTTATACGTTCGCTGGAGTCAACCTCGTCACGCTGACGGGTAGTGGTAGAGGTGCAACTGCAGAAATTAGTATCCTTAATGGCGGTATCGTTGCTTCTGGAGCAACCATTACTGCGGGAGGTTCTGGTTATGTAGTTGGAGATGTTCTTGGAATTTCTACCATCGGTATTGCCACCATCGGTAGAGATGCTCAACTCACCGTAACTGGAATCGGAGTTACAAACGAACTTATCTTTGATAACGTTCAAGGCAACTTTGTTGTTGGTGGTGGTAAGTCGATGAACTATTTCAACAGTGTTGGAGTCGCTCAGACATTAAATAATGATCTTCCTGGTGCTCCTGGTGGAGATGTTCAAATCGCATCTATTGTTACTATCAACGATGGTTTGCATATGAATATTAGTCATCAAAATCATGGAATGTATTTCACTGAAAATAGTGTTAGACTTTCTGGAGTGAAACCAGATATCAAACCAACAACGCTCTCTGTAGCGTATCCAGCAGACTCTACATCAGGTCTTACAGTTGGACTTGGCGCTACATTTGCTACATTTGAAAATGTTGGAGTCGGCACAACTAACTCAGGTTTACTGCTTATTGGTGATGAAGTAATCACATACACTAATGTGACTGGAAATACTATTGGTGGAAATATTGTAAGAGGTCGTAATCCAAAAACATATCCAGCAGGGACTCCAGTATTTAAATATGAATTATCGGGTGTAAGTCTTGGCCGTATCAATAAGACACATTCTTTAGCAGATGTAACCGAATCTGACCCCTTTACATTCGATTCTTATAAAATTAAACTCGACGTGAGTGGAAACACGGGAACTGCTAGAAATACTGATGTTGGATTTCCTCAGTTATCCCTCAATCGTTCTAAATCTACAGGTGGTACAAAGGTTAGAGCAACTCAGAATATGCCATTTGAATTAATTACTCCTAATGTACATAATATGACAGTTCCTGGAACAACCATTAGTGCTGAACTAAGGACTACTACGTCCAAGAGTTTCAGTGGAACAGAAGTTCCTTTCTTAAATGCAGGATTTGATGATATCATTATCAATCAAAAGAATTATTTTGATTCTCCAAGAATGATTGCATCTAAAATTAATGAAGATGCAAACTTAACTACAGTTCCTGGGTCCAAATCAATGAATATGAGGATGTTCTTGAATACTGTTGATACAAGACTTACCCCGGTTATCGATACCCAGAGAGTAAGTGCTGTGCTTACATCAAACAGAATAAATGATGTCATTACAAATTATGCAACCGATTCTAGAGTAGATAGTATTGAAGAAGATCCCACAGCATGTCAATACATTTCTAAGGAAGTTGTATTAGAAAATTCAGCATCTTCTATCAAGGTTATAATTTCTGCTCATATCAATCTTGATGCAGATATTAGAGCATTCTATTCTGTAGCAAACGAACCTGGATTTGAACCAATCTTCTCACCATTCCCAGGTTATTCTAACCTCAATACTAGAGGTCAGGTAATTGCTCCTCAAAATAATAACGGTCAACCAGATGTATTCATAGTTAAATCCAATACTCTGGCTCATGATTCCGCTCTTGTGGATTATAGAGAATATACATTCTCTATCGATAACCTGCCTTCGTTTAAAACTTATAGAGTAAAACTAAATCTAACATCTAGGAATCAATGTTATGTTCCTAGGATTAAGGACTTGAGAGTAATCGCTTTAGCTTAATATGGATTTCTACGAACTAGATGGAAATAAGGATCTCGCAAGAGATCCTGAAACCAATGCAATCATCAATGTAAATGGTTTAGATTATTCTCAATATCTTTCTACTAAAAGTATTAAGAATGAAAAGAATCAAAAAATACATACAATGGAGCAAGACCTTGCTAATGTGAAAGGTGAACTTAATGAAATTAAATCTTTACTAAAGGAGTTATTACATGGATCCAGATAGCATCGAACTAAGTAACTTATCAAAACAGTTTGCATACACTAAAGTAGCATCAGAGATAGATAGTTGTGATAATCGTGATGAATTAAAGAATATTGCAAAGTCTTTTTGCAAACTTTATTATAAGCAGCAAGAAACCATGAAACTAATAGGAATAGTAGATGGCAACTAAAAATATTACTTTTGACCCCGACTCTGGTGTTCCATATGGAGTAAACCTGACTATTCAAGGCGGTTCAGATTTTAATGCAAATCTAAACATTTATACAACGTCAAACTCGGCATTTGATCTTACTGGATATACTGGATCAGCAGCAATGTCTAAAAGCGTTGCCGTTGGAGCAACACTTGGGATTACAACATCCTTTACTGTTGGTTTCACTAGTGCATATGATGGTAAAATGAAACTCTCACTTGGATCTACATCGACTAGAAGTTTGAATGAAGGTAGATATGTATATGACGTAATTGTTGCTGCAGGAGGAACTTTTTATTCTCTTGCTAATGGTAATATATATGTTTATAACCCAGTATCAGCAGCACCCTAAATACACTTAGGAAACTTGTGGAATAAATGGCGCAACCAGCAAGTAGAGCAGATTTAATTAACTATTGTAAGAGGCAACTGGGAGCTCCAGTGCTGGAGATTAATGTTGCCGATGAACAAATAGATGATCTAGTTGATGATGCCCTTCAGCTATTTCACGAAAGGCATTTTGATGGGGTAGTTCAAACGTACTTAAAATATAAAATAACACAAGACGATATAGATAGAGGTAGAGCGAGAGGTGGTAGTAGCACTGCAGGAATTGTAACTACAACTGCAAGTTCTAATATTGATGGAGCTAGTGTAACATTTTCATACGAAGAAAATAGTAATTACATTCAAGTTCCGCCAGCAGTAATTGGTATCAATAAAGTTTTTAGGTTTGATAACAGCACAATATCCGGCGGAATGTTTAGTCTAAAATATCAGTTATTTTTAAATGACTTATATTTTTTCAATTCATTGGAAATGTTGTCATATGCAATGACAAAGACATATCTTTCTGACATTGATTTTCTGTTAAATACAGAAAAACAAATACGATTTAATCAGAGACAAGATAGATTATATTTGGATATTGATTGGGGTAATGTACAAAAAGACGAGTATATTATACTTGATTGTTGGAGACTTTTAGACCCAAATGATTTTGCAAGGGTTTATAATGATTCATTTCTAAAAAGATATCTTACTGCTTTAATAAAAAGACAGTGGGGTCAGAACTTAATTAAATTCCAAGGAGTAAAACTTCCAGGAGGAATTGAATTGAATGGTAGACAAATTTATGATGATGCCGAAAGGGAATTAGATAAGATTAAGGAGCAGATGTCTAATACTTATGAACTTCCACCTTTAGACATGATAGGATAAGATTATGCTCAATCCATATTTTACACAAGGTACTACTGGTGAGCAAAATCTTGTCCAAGATTTAATTAATGAACAGTTACGAACATATGGAGTAGATATATTTTATCTACCCAGAAAATATTTAACAGAAAATACTGTTATTAGAGAAGTTGTTCAATCTAAATTTGATATTGCTCTTCCTTTGGAGGCATACATCGATAACTACGATCAGTATTCTGGTGCGGGTAATATACTATCTAAGTTTGGCATTCAATCTCAAGATGAGGTGAGATTGATTATTTCAAGAGAAAGATTTGAAAATTACATAACTCCTTTAATCCAAGATCAATCAAACGTAAAGTTATCGACTAGACCTAAAGGAGGAGACCTTATTTGGTTCCCTCTTGATGACAGAATTTACGAAATTAAAGATGTAGAATACGCTAAACCATATTATCAGTTACAAAACCTCTATGTTTATGAGTTGTATTGTGAACTCTTTAGACTTCAGGATGAGGTTATTGCGACTGGTATTGAAGATGTTGATAATAATTTAATTGGAGAAAATTATGATGGTTTAACTGATGATGGTATTAATACTATTCAAGGACCAACTCAAACACTTACTCTTGTAGGTTCTGCTTCCAGTGCTACAGCAACAGCAGCAATATTCAATGGTGGTGTAAGATTCTTTACTGTTACGAATAGAGGTGGTGGGTATAGTAGCATCCCTACAGTTGGCGTGTCTTCCGCTCCAGCAGGAGGAACGACTGCTGTAGGTATTGCTACCATGATTGGTGGTATTAATGTATGCAATTTAAATGTTAATCCTAAGGATAGGTCTGTTCAGGCAGTTAACGTCGTTAATTCGGGTGCAGGGTACACTACAGCACCATCTGTAACTTTTAGTGGCGGTGGGACTAACGGTGTCGGTGCTGCAGCGACATCAACTATCGGTGATGGTGTTGTTGGTATTATCACTGTTACTTCTGGTGGTGGTGGATATACAGAAAATCCAACTATTACTTTCACTGGAATATCTACAGTATCTGCTGCTGCCACAGCAATTGTTAGTGCTGCAGGCACTATTTCTGCAATTCATATTACTAATGCTGGTCTTGCGTATACTGTCGCCCCAACAATAACTATTTCTTCTCCTGGTACTGGCGGATCTGGAACTTTCTCCTTTAATGAAATAGTTACCGGATCAGTTAGCGGAACTACTGGTAGAGTTAGAGTTTGGAATGCTACAACTAATAACCTTGAACTCGGAGCTGTTGATGGAGAGTTTTCTATTGGAGAAAATATCGTTGGTTCTACATCAGGAGCTTCTTATGAACTTAGAGTTGTTGATGTTCAACCTGTTGATGATGGATTTGCCGATAATATTAATATTGAAACTGAAGCAGATTCCATATTAGACTTCTCAGAACAGAATCCTTTCGGCACCCCCTAAATAAAAACACATAATAGTGTCAGGATTTGTAGGATTAAACTATGTTTGAATATTTTTACAACGAAATATTGAGAAGAACCATCATATCTTTTGGTACACTTTTTAACAATATTTCAATTAAAAAGTCTGATTCTGACGACGATGTGTTTAGTGTTATCAAGGTTCCTCTTGCATATGGTCCTACTCAAAAATTTCTTGCAAGATTAGAGCAGTCTCCAGATTTAAACAAACCCTTTGCAATCACTTTGCCAAGGATGTCTTTTGAGTTTACTGGATTGACATATGATCCCGCTAGAAAAGTAACAACAACTCAAACCTTTACAGTTAAAGATCCTGATGATGGGTCCGAGACAAAAAAATCTTACATGCCAGTTCCATATAATATGGCATTTGAGTTGAGCATTATGGCAAAATTAAATGACGATGCACTTCAAATCGTAGAACAAATTTTACCATATTTTCAACCAGCATATAATTTATCTGTAGAATTAGTAGAAGCATTACAAGAAAAAAGAGATATTCCTGTAGTATTGGAAAATATTACAATGTCTGATGAATATGAGGGAGACTTTAGTTCTAGAAGAGTTCTTCTTTACACTTTAAGATTTACTGCAAAAACTTATATGTTTGGACCTTCTACCAAGGTTTCCAAAGATATCATCAAAAAGGCAACGGTCAGTTATCTTACAGGCAAAGATTCCTCAAGTGCATCTAGGGAGTATACTTACTCTGTTACACCTAGAGCAATCAAAAATTATACCGGAGACATTGAGACCACTCTTGCAGGAGATGTTACTGCTAAATCAATTTACATCGAAGTCGCTGATGCTAGTGGACTTGCTGCAGATACTTACATTAATATTGGTACTGAGGAACTTTATATCAAATCCATTAATGGCAATAAATTAACAGTTAGACGTGGACAAGATGATACAACAGCAGCAGTTCATGTTAATGGTGCAGATGTTAAGAAAATCACTCCTGCGGATAATGCACTTATTGAATCTGGTGATGACTTTGGTTTTGATGGTGCATTCTGATGGTTATGACAAAAAACTTCAACAAACTCAACGAGACTTTCGACACTTCAGACTCGGATGATGTTGTCCAACCAGAAGTAATCAGAGATAAAATTGAAAAGGTAAAAGAAGGTATTGATGATATCAAAAAAGATTATGAATATACTAGAGGTAATCTTTACTCTATCATCGAGAAAGGACAAGAAGCATTAAATGGTGTTCTTGAACTTGCACAAGAAAGCGAAATGCCAAGGGCATATGAAGTTGCAGGTCAGTTAATTAAAAACGTTGCTGATGCTACAGATAAATTATTAGATCTTCAAAAGAAACTTAAAGACGTAGAAGCAGAGGATAAGATCAAAGGACCATCAACCGTCAACAATGCTTTATTTGTTGGATCTACTGCAGACTTGGCAAAAATGCTAAAAGATGGACTTAAAGAGGATCCTAAATAAATTGGAAGGGAGAGAAATCCCAAAGTATTAATGTACTAATAAGATGTCAAAGGATTTACCCTCATATGAGGATTTTGGTGGAGATGAAAGTCTCCCATCAATAGAAGATTATATTACAGAAGAGAACGCAGAGGAACTCCCTTCTGTAGAAGATTTTATTGAAGAAGAAGTAATAAGCGAAGAAACTGTTACCATAGAAGATGCTGATGGGAATGCGTTTGCAGAAGTAAAAGATATTATCCCACCATTTCCCGAATTAATTCGTCTGATTAATGATGTTAGAAAAGACATCCCAGACATTCCAGAAGTCAAATATTATGATAGAGAACTTGAAGATCTTGCAGAACAGATTTCTCAACTTCCAGAAGTCAAATATTATGATAGAGAAGTAGAAGCAATATGTAGTCAGATTGATCTTGTAAGAGAACAGATTAAAGATCTTCCAGAAGTCAAATATTATGATGAACAGGTAAACTCTATTGAAGACAGAATTGATAGTCTTCAAACTGATGTAGTTAACTTGCCAGAAGTAAAATATTATGATGCGGAGATTGAGGCAATTTGTGGGGCTATTGATGAGGTAAAAGCATCGATCCCAAAATTCCCAAAATGGGTTAATGAAATAAATGAAGTACCAGATTTTTCTTGGATAGGAAAAACTTTTAGTGTCATTGATGATGATTTTGTAAAGATCAATGATGCCATTAATACATTACAAGAAAGTGTTGTTATTGAGTTAAAGAAGGCATCTGAAGAAAATGAAGTTAAACACTTTGAAAACCGAGTACAGTTTGGCACTGAAGTAAAAGATCTTGATACTAAACTAGAGGAAGAAAAAGGTAAGATTTGGAAGGAGTTGAGATCTTCATCTATGAAGATCTGGGAATATCATAAAACATTCAAAGATGATGATCGTAAACTCAAGAAACAAATTCTTGGGGAATATAATACTCTTAAAGACAATCTCGACAAGAGACTTAAAGAAGTTAATGAATCCAGCGTAAAAACTGATGAGTTACTTCTGAACTATTTTACTGACTTAAAGGAACAGATTACCGGCATTCCAAAAGTCAAGTATTATGATGAAGATATTGATTATGTGAAGTCCGATATCAAAGGTCTAAGAAAGATTATTGAGGATATTAAGTCCGCCCAAAAACAACTGCAGGAAGAGCAAAAACTTTTAGCAGAAACTAATGTTCCTCTTGGAGAAGACCCCCCTAATACAAAAAATTCAGATCCCCTTACTCCTATTGATCAGAACTTTGTTACTCTAGATCAGTTACAACAACATTATAGAAGATTCGTAGAAAGGGTACAGTATCAACTTGGATCTATCGGTGGCGGTGGTGCAGGATTCATCAAAGATCTTGACGATGTAGACATTTCTGGATTGCAAGATGGATATATCCTAAAGTGGAATGATGCTACTAATAAGTGGAAAGTTGAGGATGGTGGTGGTGTTGGAGCTGGTGGAACCTGGGCATCCAATACAGTTGGTATTCATACTACGAAAAACGTTGGTATTGGAACCACAACTGCTAAGTCGGGTGTTGCACTATTCGTTGCAGGTGATATTGAAGCAACAAACGTCAACGTTGCTGGCACAATCACATATGAAGATGTAAAAAATGTTGATTCCCTTGGTATTGTTACCGCAAGAACTGGAATTGATGTTTTATCAGGCGGCATCAATGTAGTTGGTGTTTCTACGATTAGTACTGGTATTGGAACTGTCAATATTGGTGTAGGCAACACTACACTATTGGTTCAAGGTGATGCAAGAATAACAGGTATTCTTACGATTGGTCAGGGATCTATTACTTTAGATCCAACTGCTAGAAAAATTGAAGGTATTGATGAAATAATAATTGGTGCTGCAACTACTGTTAGAATTCATCAAGATTCTTCGGGAGAAATTGCTTTTAGTGATAGACAAGGAAAGCAAGCATCTGTTGGTATTGGTACAACAGTTTCCATCAATACCACAGGTATAATTACTGCAGCAACATTAAAAGCTTCTACTGCATTCTATCCACCATTGTATACAACAACTGCCAGAGATGCTGGATCTTTTTCGCAGGGTGCTATTATCTTCAATACAACATCATTAAAACTTGAGTTTTATGATGGAACATCCTGGCAGTCACTACCTGGTATGACTCTTGGTCTTACTGTGGCATTAGACGGATAATATCTTATAAATATCTCTATGAACTATTGCTAACATGAAGAAAAACGGTAAATGTCCTTCTGGACAATACTATTGCTACACCGATAAAAAGTGTAAACCAATCCCTCAGGGATTTAAGGCAGTAGGTCGTGCCGGATATCTCCGTAAGGAGAATGGTCATTCTGTAGATGATGATGAGAATAAGAATGGTAATGGTTCAAATGGCAATGGTAATGGTAATGGTGGAGGAGTAAGTGAATCGAAAAGTGGTGATTCTTCTCTGCGTGACTGGTTTGGCAAGAGTAAGTCTAGTGATGGCAAGCCTGGTTGGGTTCAACTGGGTGGGAAATACGCTGGAAAACCTTGCGCCAAGCAACCAGGACAAACCACAAAACCAAAATGTGGTTCTAGTAAAATGAAACGTAATCTCTCCAAAGATGAGGAGCAAGCAGCATTTCGTAGAAAGAATGCAAAGGATCCAAATCCAGATAGAAAAGGGAAGGCAATTAACGTGAAGACTGAAGAAACTAAAAAAGACCATGAGTTTTCCATGGCACGTTCTGAAATAAAAACTATTAAGAATGCTGCATCAAGATTAGAGAAAAAAATGGGAAAGAAAGGAGAAGGTGAACTAAAAGCATGGGTCCAATCAAAAATCACAAAAGCAGCAGACTATATCGATACTGCAGCAGATTATGTGACCAATGAAGAATTTGTAACGCTACCTTTACAGATAGAAATTCCTAACAATATTAGAGATTTCAATCTAGGACTTATGTTCCGCGAAAGTCTGGATATCAATAGTGGAATGCTGTTCATCTTTAATGAAGTTGCAGAGCAGTCTTTCCATATGACAGAAACAAGAATTCCTCTCGATATTGCTTTCATTAGAGAGGATGGAATAATCGAAAGCATTAAAGAATTGGAACCATTTGACGAGAATCCAGTACACTCAGAAGGAGATGTATTGTGTGCATTAGAAGTAAACCGTGGATGGTTCGTAGAAAATAATGTAGAAGTAGGTGATGAGATTGACATTGATGAAGCAGCGGGAGAAAAAGACGCTTGCTATCATAAGGTCAAGTCACGTTACTCTGTATGGCCAAGTGCATATGCGTCAGGAGCACTAGTCAAATGCAGAAAAGTAGGTGCAAAGAACTGGGGGAATAAATCCAAGAAGGAAGAATTTGAACTTGATACATCGGGATCCGAACTCGATGAAAAGTGTTGGAAAGGTTATGAAAAGAAAGGCATGAAGACCATGTTTGGGAAGAGATATCCAAACTGCGTCAAAAAAGAAGAAGTTGAGCAGATTGATGAAGTGAAAGGATGCAATCACACCTATAAAGGTGAAGAGTGTCCTATTCATGGAATGTCTGCATGTGATGGACCTAAAGGTGGTGATGGTGGCAAACCAGGTCCCGATAAGAATTATGTAAAACCAATGAGTGAAGCGGTTAGAATGCCATCTAGAACTGGCAATATTATTATGACATCTCTCAACTGGAGAGGTAGATATTATGTCCTTAGAATGTTCTTCCCTTCTACCAGAGTTCCTACTAGAGCAGAAGTACAGATTGAAGTAGACAAAGTTTATCCTGGCGCAAGAGTACAAAGTTACCAAACCGCCGATTATGTCCCAGGACAACCATTGCTCCAAGTTGCAGAAGGAGCAGCATGGACAAAAAAATCAGGAAAAAATAAAGAAGGTGGACTCAACGAAAAAGGACGCAAGTCTTATGAAAAGGAAAATCCAGGATCTGACCTTAAGGCACCAAGCAAGAAGGTTGGAAATCCCAGGAGGGCATCCTTCTGCGCTAGAATGAAAGGAATGAAAAAGAAATTGACTTCTGCTAAGACTGCAAGAGATCCAGATAGCAGAATCAATAAATCACTTAGAAAGTGGAATTGCTGAGTAATTTATGTCTGATAATGTATATCTTGGTAATCCCAATCTAAAAAAAGCAAATACTGCAATTGAATTTACTCAGGAGCAAATCTATGAGTTTATGCGATGCAAAGAAGATCCTGTATATTTTGCCAATAACTATATAAAAATTGTTTCTTTGGATGAGGGTCTTACTCAGTTTCATCCATATCATTTCCAAGAAAAATTAATTAATAATTTTCATGAGAATAGATTTAACATCTGTAAGATGCCCCGTCAAACTGGCAAGAGTACTACAGTTGTTTCTTATCTTCTTCATTATGCGGTATTCAATGACTCTGTTAATATTGGCATCCTTGCTAACAAAGCAGCAACTGCTAGAGAACTTTTAGGTAGATTACAAACTGCATATGAGAACTTGCCCAAATGGATGCAGCAGGGTATTATTGCATGGAACAAGGGATCTCTGGAGTTAGAAAATGGCAGTAAGATATTGGCAGCTTCTACGTCTGCAAGTGCTGTCCGAGGCATGTCGTTTAACATTCTCTTCCTCGACGAATTCGCATTCGTTCCAAACCATGTTGCAGACTCGTTCTTTGCATCTGTTTATCCTACTATTACTTCTGGTAAAAACACCAAAGTAATTATTGTATCTACTCCACATGGTATGAATCACTTCTACCGTATGTGGCATGATGCCGAGAAAGGTAAGAGTGAATATATTCCCACTGATGTTCATTGGTCTGAAGTTCCTGGTAGGGATTCTAAGTGGAAAGAAACAACAATCTCAAACACTTCAGAAGCACAGTTCAAAGTTGAGTTTGAGTGTGAATTTTTAGGATCGGTCAATACTCTGATTGCTCCAAGTAAATTAAGAACTTTAATCTACGATAATCCAATACAAAGAAATGCTGGATTGGATGTGTATGAAAATCCAATACAGGATCATGATTATGTTATGACAGTTGACGTTGCTAGAGGAGTTGGAGAAGACTACTCAGCATTCGTAGTTGTAGATATCACAGAATTTCCCCATAAGATAGTTGCAAAATATAGGAACAATGATATTAAACCAATGCTATTTCCAAATATCATTTACGAAATAGCAAAAAATTATAATAGTGCATATATCTTATGCGAAGTTAATGATATTGGTGATCAGGTTGCAAGTATTTTACAGTATGATCTTGAGTATCAAAATCTTCTCATGTGTTCCATGAGAGGTAGAGCAGGTCAAATTGTAGGACAGGGATTCTCTGGTAAGAAAACTCAATTGGGGGTTAAGATGTCCAAGACTGTAAAAAAAGTTGGATCACTTAATCTTAAGACTCTTATAGAAGAAGATAAAGTTATCTTTAATGATTATGAGATTATTTCTGAACTAACAACATTCATATCTAAACACAATTCATTTGAAGCTGAGGAAGGGTGTAATGATGACTTGGCAATGTGTCTTGTCATTTATGCCTGGTTAGTCCAGATGGATTACTTTAAGGAGTTGACTGATCAAGATGTTCGTAAGAGATTATATGAGGAACAGAAAAATCAAATAGAACAGGACATGGCACCATTTGGATTCTTAAATGATGGTTTAGATGATACAAGTTTTGTTGATGCTGAAGGAGATACTTGGTTTAAAGCAGACGAGTACGGTGATAGATCTTTTATGTGGGAATATCGTTAATGGATCTCGATGGTCAAATAAAACTTGGTCACCTTTTACTACAAGATAGAAAATGTAGATCCTGTGGAATACCAAAAAATTTAATTGATGGATTTTATAGAACAAGAAAGGATAGAGGACCGGTTGCTTCATCATATTCTTATGAATGTAAAGAGTGTACAATAAAAAGAATATTGTCAAATAAAAAATTAGATATAAGATGGGAATACCCAGATTGGTAATTCACGTCATATTTCCCCTGTGAAAACATAGTTTTTAATAAATATTTTCAGTTAAACATGAGACCACGGAGAAAAAAACATGGCGACTCCTCAATTGTCTCCAGGCGTATTAGTCCGGGAGGTTGACCTTACAGTAGGAAGAGCTGAGAATGTAATAGATAATATCGGAGCGATTGCGGGACCTTTTGCAATTGGACCCGTTGACGAACCAATTGACATCAGCACTGAGCAAGACCTAATTAGTACGTTTGGTAAACCAATCTCGACAGATGCTCAATATGAGTACTGGATGAGTGCATCAAACTATCTTACCTATGGAGGAGTTCTTAAGGTTATAAGAACAGATGATACTCAACTGAACAATGCTAACGCGGGTGTTGGTATTGCTTCAACCACATCTTTAAAGATCAACAACTACGACGATTATCAGCAGAATCACAAAGAAAGTGATAACACTTTCACTTATGCTGCTAAAAACCCAGGTGCTTGGGGCAACGGTTTAAAAGTCTGCTACATCGATGATTTTGCAGATCAAACTGTTGGTATAGCAACCACCTCTCTTGAGGGTATCGGTGCTCAAATTGGATTTGGTGTCACTTCTTCCTTGAGTGGAGTTGTAATTCCTGGAACAGGAACTACCTCTGAGTTCACGGGTTTCCTGAAAGGAATCATCACGGGTCTGACGACAGACTCTAGTGGTAATTCTAGTACAATCGACATTAAAGTTGTTTCTCGCGTAGAAACTGTCGGTACTGGATCCACTGAAACCAAGATCGATTATGCAGAGGGAACTTCTTTCGCAGCATTCGGAACTAGTGTTGCACTGAACATTGTTAACAACTCTGGTGTTAACACCACGGGCGTGATTTCATCTGCATTGACACCTGGAACTGCAGTTGACTGGTATGACCAACAAACTCTTGGTTTAAGCAACGCCACTCTGTTCTGGAAGTCCATCGCTCCAAGACCTACTTCTAATGTCTTTGTAACCGATAGAAGCGGTAAGAACGATGGTATTCACGTTGCAGTCGTTGATGATACTGGAAGCATTACTGGTATCAAGGGCAATCTGATTGAGAATTTCTTAAATCTCTCCAAAGCCGGAGATGCTATCTCCGATTACAACGCTCCTACTAAGAACTACTATAAAGATTACATTGCAGACTTCTCTGCAAATGTTTACTCTGGATACAATCTTTCCTCTGGTATCACTACCAGTGGCGGTTCTACTTGTGTACCTAGAGCATCTGGATTCTCGACGGACTTTACTCCAGTTACAACTGGCGATGGTCTTTTTGGACTTGACTCCCAGGACGTAACCTTCTCTGTTCTCGGTAATAAGACCTTCACCCTTGGTGGTGGTGTTGACTATTCCGCAACAAACGGAATGAAGGCAGAACTTTCTAGCCTCATCACTTCTTACGGTCTCTTCGCCAATAAAGATGAGATTGAAGTCGATTATCTAATTATGGGTCCTGGTTGTACCAATGAGTCTGATTCACAGGCAAAAGCAAACTACATCATCTCTCTTGCAAATGCAAGAAAAGATTGTGTTGCGGTTGTTGGTCCTCATAGAGCAAACTTGGTTAACATCACCAACACCACGACTCAAACAAACAACTTAATTAACTACTTTGCTCCACTTCAATCGTCTTCATACGCGATCTTCGATAGTGGTTACAAGTATCAGTATGACAGATTTAACAACATCTTCCGTTATGTACCATGTAACCCAGATGTTGCTGGTCTGATGACTCGCACAAACTTGGTTGCATTCCCATGGTTCTCGCCTGCCGGACAACAGCGTGGAGTTATCAACAACTCGGTTAAACTTGCATACAACCCAACCAAAGCACAAAGAGATAAACTGTATCCTAACAGAATTAACTCCTTTATCACCACACCTGGTATCGGAACACTTCTGTTTGGAGACAAGACCGCTCTTGGATATGCCTCCGCATTTGACAGAATTAACGTTCGCCGTTTGTTCCTCACTATTGAGCAAGCACTTGAGAGAGCAGCACAAGCTCAACTCTTTGAACTCAACGATGAGTTAACGAGAGCAAACTTCAGAAATATCGTTGAACCATTCTTGCGTGATATTGAAGCGAAGAGAGGACTCTACGGATTCTTGGTTATTTGTGATAGTACAAATAACACTCCTGATGTTATTGATAATAATGAGTTCAGAGCAGACATCTTCCTGAAACCTGCTAAGAGCATCAACTACGTAACACTTACTTTTGTTGCTACCAGAACTGGCGTCAGTTTTGAAGAAGTAGCAGGTAGAGTTTGATTATATTATTATCTAAATAACAATAAGGAGAATTAAAAATGGCACATTCACTTACCGACTTTAAATCAAAACTTGTAGGGGGCGGCGCACGCCCCAATCTATTTGAAGTTGAAATCACACCTGGCGACCTCCCTACTGGGGTTGCCAAATATGATGGAGACGTTTTTAAATACATGTGTAAGGCAGCAAACCTTCCTGCTTCTAATGTAGCTTCGATTGATGTTCCTTTTAGAGGACGTACTTTCAAAGTTAATGGTGATCGCACATTTGATAACTGGACCATTACCGTCATTAATGACACTGATTTCAAAATCAGAAGAGCATTTGAAGAATGGACACAGTTCGTTGCTAACTATCAAGAAGCATCTGGTGCAACCAATCCCCAATCTTATATGAGATCTGCTACCGTTAAGCACTTAGGCAGGAAAAAGTCTAACATTGGTTACGGCGAAAACAACTCTAAAGGTGAAGGTCTTAAGACTATTGCCCAATATAAATTTGCGGACATCTTTCCTGTTAATGTTTCTGCAATTGATCTTTCTTATGATACCACAGATACTATTGAAGAGTTTACTGTAGAATTTGCAGTTAACTACTGGTATCCTGAGCAGGTTTGATATCTGGTCTAAATAGTCTAAGGAAACTTAGATTCATATAATCATGTCCAAGTTATTTGGGTTCTCAATAGAGGACACCGAACCACTATCTCCAAGTGCAGTCAGTCCCGTTCCTCCTAACAATGAGGATGGGTCTGACCACTATATGAGTAGTGGTTTTTTTGGTACTCATGTAGACATTGAAGGTGTTTTTAAAAATGAGTTTGAACTAATCAAACGATATCGTGAAATGTCACTTCATCCAGAAGCAGACAGTGCAATTGAAGATATTGTAAATGAGGCAGTTGTTTCAGATTCCAATGATAGTCCTGTAGAAATAGAACTTTCAAATTTAAATGCCAGTGATGGTATTAAAACAAAAATTCGTAAAGAATTTAAATATATTTTAGATTTATTGGATTTTGATAAGAAGGCACATGAAATTTACCGTAACTGGTATATTGATGGTCGTATCTATTATCATAAAATTATTGACTTAAAGAAACCCGAAGAAGGTATTCAGGAGTTACGTTATATTGACGCTATGAAAATGCGTTATGTTCGACAACAAAAGAAAAAACCTAATGATGGTACTGGTAGAAATAATTTATTAGTTAATTCTAGAAATGATAATCCTATGGATTATGACTTTCCAGAAATTGAAGAGTATTTTATTTACAATCCTAAGACTACATATGGGGGAAACCCTATGCAGTCCAGTGCAAATCAGGGAATTAAAATTGCTAGAGATGCAGTTACATATTGTACCTCTGGTTTAGTAGATAGAAATAAGGGGTCAACTCTTTCATATCTACACAAAGCAATTAAGTCACTCAATCAACTTCGTATGATTGAGGACTCTTTGGTAATCTATCGTTTGAGCAGAGCACCAGAACGTAGAATTTTCTACATTGATGTTGGCAATCTACCAAAACAAAAAGCAGAACAATATCTACGTGACGTTATGATGCGTTATCGTAACAAACTCGTATACGATGCGAACACCGGAGAGATTCGTGATGACAAAAAATACATGGCAATGCTTGAGGACTTCTGGCTTCCCAGGCGTGAGGGTGGAAGAGGAACTGAAATCACCACTCTCCCTGGCGGACAAAACCTGGGTGAAATCACTGATATTGAGTATTTTAAAAAGAAACTCTACCGTTCACTTAACGTCCCTCCATCACGAATGGATGGAGAAGGTGGGTTTAACTTGGGGAGATCTTCTGAGATCTTAAGAGATGAACTCAAGTTCACTAAGTTTGTTTCTCGTTTAAGAAAGAGATTCTCCAACATGTTTAATGACATGCTGAAGACCCAATTACTCCTGAAGAATGTAATTACTCCAGAAGATTGGGAGATTATGAGTGAGCACATTCAGTATGATTTCCTGTATGACAATCACTTCTCTGAATTAAAAGAAGCAGAGTTGATGAATGAAAGATTGACTCTAGCTGCAACTGCAGAACCATATATTGGTAAGTATTACTCTCAAGATTATGTTCGTCGTAAAATCCTACGTCAAACTGATATGGAGATTATTGAGCAGGATAAATTGATTGAAAATGAAATTAAGAAAGGTATTATTCCTGACCCTGCAACTATTGATCCTTCGACAGGATTGCCCTTTGCACCAGAAGGTGCTGGTGGAGATTTAGGTGCTCCAGTGATGGAACCCGAAATAGATGGATCTGCAACAGAAGCACCCGAATTACCCAAGGGTGGCGAAATATAAATAAATCTAGTTGTTTACTATACAATTCCAAATGGATGACCTTTTAGATATGATGATTGCTGACGAGTCACCATCTCAAATCAGTGATGCTCTCAAAGATATGCTATATACGAAATCGGCAGAAAGACTTGATGCTTTCCGTCCGATAGTAGCAAATGGTGTGTTTGCCGGAGAGGATCCTATTGAAGTTGAAGTTGATGATGAGGAACTTGAGACCAGTGATGGCGTTTAATATAAATAAATTATACTGAAAGTTAGGAAAGATGAAAGTCTTAGGAGATGCCACTGCGTTGGCAACAGGCACAACCAAATTTAAAACCTCAACAGCAGTTTATATTGGCAATACTGACAATACAAATGATTATGATGTGACTGTTCGGAATGCCGCTGATGATGCAGACCTAGGATCTATAACAGTTCCCGCTGCAGGTTCTCTCGTTATCCACATAGATATCGGTCAGGGTCTGAGAGGTAATGCTGCGTTAAAAGGAACTAAAGTTAATGTAGACGCACGCACTTAATTTCAAGTAAAATAATCTACCAGTCAAATGAAACTAATCAGAGAAGAAATAGAATCAGTAGAGTTTCTTGTCGAATCTAAAAACGGCAAAAAATCTATGTATATTGAAGGAGTGTTCCTTCAAGGAAACATCAAAAACCGTAATGGTCGTATGTATCCGATGGAAACACTTCGTCGTGAAGTGGGTCGCTATAATGAAGCGCATGTTAATGCTGGTAGAGCACTTGGAGAACTTGGACATCCCGATGGACCCACTGTCAATCTAGATAGAGTTTCTCATAAAATTGTATCACTTAGAGAAAGTGGATCCAACTTTGTTGGAAAAGCAAAGATTCTCAGCACTCCTATGGGTATGATTGCACAGTCACTTATCGGTGAGGGTGTAAAACTCGGTGTTTCTTCTCGTGGTATTGGTTCATTAAAGCAGACCCGTGAAGGTGTTAATATCGTCGGTGATGATTTTATGTTAGCAACTGCTGCTGATATCGTTGCTGATCCTTCTGCACCAGATGCTTTTGTTGAAGGTATTATGGAAGGTAAGGATTGGGTATGGGATGGAGGTATTCTTCGTGAGAAGTTTGCTGAGAAGACATACAAGCAAATCAATACACTTGTAGACCAAAAACAATTAGATGAGAATAAGTTAAACTTATTCAATGACTTCTTATCTAATCTTTAATTTTATAAATAAATATAGTTTTAATACGGAAAAAACGGAGAGTTCAAATGTCTCGTGGTAAAAAATTACAAGAAATGGATGTAAAGACACAGCAATCCCGCACCGCTGTTAATGCTGGGGCAAAACCTGCTGATCCCATGCCTACCATGGCAGATCCAGGAACCCAGTTAGCAAGTGTCGAGGATCTTGGTGGTCCTACCCCAGAAAATTATAAGTCAGATGACGATTCAGCGAAGCTGAAGACACCTGGTGGAACCCTTAAGCAAGTTAAGGATGTAGTAACTAAGAGTGCTGGTAAAGCAGATCCCATGAAAGGCATGAAGGAAGAAGAAGAAGTTTCTACCGAAGAAACCATCGAAGAGGAAGAAATTTCTACTGAAGATGTAGTTTCGGAAGAAGAAACAGTTGTTGCCGAGTATGATGTCGAAGAAGATGTCAATGCTCTCCTCGGTGGCGAAGAACTCTCCGAAGATTTCAAAGAAAAGGCAAAGACCATCTTTGAAGCAGCAATCAACTCTAAGGTTGCTGCCGTTAAAGAAGAACTGGAAGCACAGTATCAAGAAAAATTGGCAGAAGAAATTCAGTCTGCTAAAGAATCCCTCGCTGAGCGTGTAGATTCTTATCTTGAGTATGTCTCTGACGAGTGGTTTGAAGAAAACTCACTCGCCATTGAGGCAGGTCTCAAGACTGAAATGACCGAATCGTTCCTTGAAGGAATGAAGGGTCTTTTTGAAGAACATTATGTATCAATCCCTGAAGATAAGTATGATGTGCTTGAGAGCATGGTAGAAAAACTTGATGATATGGAGACAAAACTCAACGAGCAGATTGAGAAGAACATCAATTTAAACGGTCGCCTCTCCGAAGCAACCGCCGATGGTATTCTTGATCAAGTTTCTGAAGGACTCGCGTCTACTCAGAAGGAGAAACTCGCTTCACTTTCCGAAAGTGTAGAGTTTGAAAGTGAAGAACAATATCGTGACAAACTGGAAACCCTCAAAGAGTCGTATTTCAACTCTAAGAAAGAGATTTCCAATGCTAAGTCCGAAACCCTTTCTGAGGGTGTAGATAGTGCAGAGGGACTTGAATCTCATTCTGCATCTATGTCAGCATACCTGAGAACCTTAGGTTCTTTCGGAAAGCAAAACTGAATTTAACATTAAATCAAACGTAAACATTACACTTTAAGCAAATGTTCCAATCCGAACAGTTGCAGGAAAAGTGGGCACCCCTTCTAAACGCTGAAGGATGCGATAAGATTCAAGATTCTCATCGTAGAGCTGTTACCGCTGTCCTGCTCGAAAACCAAGAAAAATTTATGCGTGAGCAGTCTGCCTTTGATCAAGGCGGAATGCTTACCGAGCAACCAACGAACCAAGTAGGCAACGGTGGATTCACCGGTTCCTCTGCTGCTGCAGGTCCTACTGCTGGTTTCGACCCCGTTCTGATCTCCTTGATCAGACGCTCAATGCCTAACCTGGTCGCATATGACCTCGCAGGCGTTCAACCCATGAGCGGACCTACTGGACTCATCTTCGCGATGCGCTCCCGTAAGACCGATCAGTCTGGAAGCGAGACCTTCTTCGATGAAGTCGATTCCGCGTTCTCTGGACAACCCGCAGGACTCAACAACGCAAACGGATTCTCCGACGCTGCTGCTGGTCTTGGTACTACTTCTCAGTCTGGTACTAATCCTGGTGTCCTGAACCCAACTGGTTCTGCATCTTCGACCGGATATAACGTCGGTCAGGGTATGCGTACCGACACTGCTGAAGCACTTGATGGAACTGGTGCATCAGCATTCAACCAGATGGCATTCTCGATCGAGAAAGTCACTGTAACCGCTAAGTCCAGAGCTCTGAAAGCAGAGTACTCCTTGGAACTGGCACAAGACCTTAAGGCAATCCACGGTCTTAACGCTGAAGCAGAACTTGCTAACATCCTCTCTACTGAAATCCTTGCGGAAATCAACAGAGAAGTCATCAGAACCATCTATAAGGTTGCTGAGCAAGGTGCTGCTACCAACGTTGCAACCCAAGGTGAGTTTGACCTTGACATCGACTCAAACGGACGTTGGTCTGTTGAGAAGTTCAAAGGTCTTCTGTTCCAAATCGAGAGAGATGCAAACCGCATCGCCCAAAGAACTCGTAGAGGAAAGGGCAACATCATCATGTGTTCTGCTGACGTTGCGTCTGCACTGACCATGGCTGGTGTGCTCGACTACACCCCTGCACTCAACGCTAACCTTAACGTTGATGACACGGGTAACACCTTCGCTGGTGTTCTGCAAGGTAAGTATCGTGTATATATCGATCCTTATTCTGCAAACTCTGCTGCTAACCAGTACTACGTTGTTGGTTATAAGGGTTCTTCACCTTATGATGCAGGTCTATTCTATTGCCCTTACGTTCCCCTCCAAATGGTTCGTGCTGTTGGAGAGAACTCCTTCCAGCCCAAAATTGGCTTCAAGACTCGTTATGGTCTTGTTTCCAACCCATTCGCAGAAGGAACCACTCAGGGACTTGGACGCCTCCGCGTCAACAGCAACCGCTACTATCAGCGCGTTACTGTCAAGAACCTCATGTGATCCGTATTCACATATACATACTGGAGGGTCTTCGGACCCTCTTTTTTTATGCTAAATAAAAATGTAGAGAACTACTAAAAAATGGCATACCATATCAAAAAACCTAGTTTAATTAATTCCAGTGTAAATGTCTACTACACTGGTAATAGAAGATGGACTGATGATTTTTCTGAGAGAAAAGTCTACTCCAGCGATCCGTCAAGTGATATGACCAACTCGGATGGAAAGAATGGTGGATGGACAGGTGCTACTGTTGTTAGTGAATAATAATGCCTGATACTTCATCAAGACAAATTGAAAATAGAAATTTTCTTTCCCCAACAGGATTTAAATTTCTCCTGAAGAGAAGTCCTCAAGTTGCTTTCTTTTGCAATCAAGCAAATATCCCATCAATGGATATGGGAACAGCAACTCAATCAACTTATCTGAGAGATCTTGATATCCCTGGAGATAAGGTTCAGTTTGGGGATTTGACGATCAGATTCTTGGTTGATGAAGATCTTGCTAATTACATGGAGATTCAAAAATGGATACGTGGTCTGGGATATCCTGAATCTGGAAAAGATATCACAAACTTACAATTACTTGGACCTGGTGACGTTGGTGGAGAATATTATAACGAAGGATTGAATATCTATTCTGATGCTACCTTACAAATCCTCAGTAATAACTTGGTTCCTAAATTTCAAGTAACCTTTAAAGATGTATTTCCAACTTCCCTTTCAACTGTTACTTTCGATGCAACTGATACAGATATCGAGTACTTTACAGCAGAGGTAAGTTTCAAGTATACTATGTACAATATAGTTGATATGCGAAATCGTCCTTTATGATCGATCTTGATAAACTTCAAGAGATGTGGGAGAAAGATTCAAAAATTGATAGAGACAATCTACATGATGAATCACTAAGTATCCCCTCTCTACATGCAAAGTACTTTGAACTTTATAATACACTTTTTCTTTTAAGAAAAAAAGCAGAGCAACAAAGAAAAAATATAAGACACGAACGTTATGAATACTTCAGTGGTAAAGCAGACCCTGAGGTATATGTTGAATCTCCATTTCCCAAAAAAATTAGAGATAAAGATACTATGCAAAAGTATCTTGATGCAGACGAAAAACTATCTACAGTATGTTTAAAGATTGATTACTATGATACGATGCTTGTCTATATTGAGAGTATACTAAAGCAGATAACTAATAGAACTTATCAAATCAAAAACGCAATAGAATTCATGAGGTTTAATTCGGGACTAGGATAATGGATGAAGAAGGGTATTACCATTTAGAATTACCTATAGAAGGAATTCGTCTTATTCATACAGGTCTATCTCAAGCTGTCGAGAGATGGCCTGGTGGAGATGCTCAGGAGCAAGAGAATCTTATCATGATGAGAGATAATTTTTACAGAATTGTATTAGAACATCAGTTTGACAATATGTAATAAATATTAGTAGATGAATGGATTTTTGTGATTGACACGACTGCCAATCTTGTTATATCTAAATCAAACGAAGTATTTTTAAAAATCAATACTGAACCGCATATAGAATACGAACTTAGAGACCACTTTAAGTTTGAGGTTCCTAATGCAAAATTTATGCCACAATATCGTGGAAGGAATTGGAACGGAGAGATTCACCTTTACGATATGCGGTCTAAACAGATCTATGTTGGTCTGTTAGATAAGATTGTTCAGTTCTGTGATAACTACGGATACAGTTATAAGTTTGAAGATAATAAATTTTATGGTACACCATTTGAAGAGAATGACAATATCTCTTTAGAAGGTGTCAAGGATTATATGTATTCTATTTGTTCTCATACTCCTCGTAAATACCAAATTGAGGGAGTATACGGTGCTCTAAAGCACAATAGAAAGCTATTGATAAGCCCCACTGCTTCTGGCAAATCATTGATGATCTATTCTCTCGTAAGATATTACGTAGACCGAGGAGAAAAAATTCTTTTAGTTGTTCCCACGACATCTCTTGTAGAGCAGATGTACAAGGATTTTCTTGATTATGGTTGGGATGCTGATTCATATTGTCACAAAATTTATTCTGGTAAGGAAAAGAGTAATGAATCTCCAGTGACAATTACAACTTGGCAATCTGTATATAAACTAGAGAGATCTTTTTTTGAAGACTATGGTGTTATTATAGGTGATGAAGCACATTTATTCAAGTCTAAATCATTGATTAATATCATGACTAAACTTCATCATGCAAAGTATAGATTTGGATTTACTGGTACTTTAGACGGCACACAGACGCACAAGTGGGTATTAGAGGGATTGTTTGGACCATCATACAAAGTAACCAGAACTGATGAGTTGATGAGACAGGGACATCTATCTCAGTTAGATATTCAGTGTCTTGTTCTCAAGCATAAACCACAAACGTTTGAAACTTATAATGATGAAATTGAATATCTTATCTCTCATGAGCAAAGAAACCGTTTCATTAAAAATCTAGCACTTGACCTTAAAGGAAATACTCTCATTCTTTTTGCAAGAGTCGAAGCACATGGACAGGTTCTCTACGATGAGATAAATAATAACAAGCGAGGTGACCGTAAGGTATTTTTTATACATGGCGGAGTAGATGCAGTAGAAAGAGAACAAGTACGAGAAATAACTGAAAAAGAAAACAACGCCATCATTGTTGCTTCTTATGGAACTTTTAGTACAGGTATCAATATTAAAAAACTCCATAATGTTATCTTTGCCTCTCCAAGTAAGTCCAGAATCCGCAATCTTCAGAGTATTGGACGAGTTCTTAGAAAAGGAAAAGATAAAGTAAAAGCAACTCTGTATGACATCTCAGATGATTGTTCCACCAAGTCTAGACGAAATTACACACTCAACCATTTCATAGAAAGAATTAAAACTTATAATGAAGAAAATTTTAATTATGAAATAATCACTATTCAACTAAAAGTATGATAGAAGACGATTTTTATGCAACATTAAAACTAAAGACTGGGGAAGAACTTTTTGCAAAAGTTGCTGCCTCAGAAGAAGATGATAGAACGATGCTCATCGTTTCTAATCCAATCATTGTTGATGAAATTAAAAGTAAAATGGGTATTGTTGGATATAAGGTAGAACCTTGGTTAAAAACAACCACAGAAGATATGTTCATAATTAATATGAACGACGTTCTCACCCTATCAGAATCATCTGATATAGAAATGATTATGATGTATCAAGATTACATAAGGTCTTCTGACAAAACTACTCCTAACGAATCTAAGATTAATCGTAGAATGGGTAGGATTGGTAATGTCAATGATGTAAAAGAACTATTAGAAAAGATATACAAGAGCAATAGCTAAGCCATTCCTATCAACCTCCACAAAGGTATTCTACTGTATTTTTAGTACTTGTCAAGTGTTTATTAAAATGATATAATTAATAGATATTATGATATAAACTTATGATAAGACCCATGGCAAAGAGAAAACGGTCAGAACATTACGTTAACAATAAAGAGTTTTTGGCAGCACTCATCAAGTATCGTGAAGATAAAGAAATTGCTTTAATTAGAGATCTTCCTAAACCTCCTATCCCTCGCTACATTGGGGAGTGTTTCTTGAAGATTGCAAATCATCTATCATTTAAACCAAACTTCGTCAATTACATGTTTAAAGAGGACATGATCTCTGACGGAATTGAGAACTGCGTTCAGTATATACATAACTTTAACCCAGAGAAATCCCAGAATCCCTTTGCGTATTTCACTCAGATTATTCATTACGCTTTTCTGCGTCGTATTCAGCGAGAGAAAAGACAGTTAGAAATCAAGAACAAGATTATTGAACGGTCTGGTTACAGTGAAGTGTTTGACGACAACAACACTCTTGACGGATCGAATTACAGCGACTATAATAGTATCAAAGACGCTGTGCATTCCAAGCTCCGTAATTGATGAAAGTTGCAATCATTACCGATCAACACTTTGGTGCTCGCAAGAACTCTAAGTTATTTCATGACTATTTTCTGAAGTTCTACAATGACGTGTTCTTTCCTTATTTGGAAGAGCATGGAATTACTACAGTTGTAGATATGGGAGATACCTTCGATAGTCGTAAAGGTATTGATTTTTCTTCTCTTGCTTGGGCAAAAGATAATTATTATGATCGTCTTATGGACATGGGAATCCAAGTTCATACTATTGTTGGAAATCATACAGCATATTACAAAAATACTAATGAAGTAAATGCAGTTGATCTTCTTCTTCGTGAATATCGCAATGTAATTGTTTACTCCGAAACTGTTGAAGTTAAACTGGATAAATTAAAAGTATTGTTTATTCCGTGGATTAATAAGGAAAATGAAGAAAGCACTTTTAAACTTATTAAAGGTTCAACTTGCAAGTGCGCGATGGGGCACCTTGAGCTTAACGGATTTAGAGCTCATAGAGGGTGCGTCATGGACCATGGTCATGCAAGCGAATTATATTCAGAGTTCACCAAGGTCTTCAGCGGTCACTACCACACTCGATCGGATGATGGACGGATCTATTACCTGGGAAATCCATACGAAATGTTCTGGAACGATTGCAGTGATAGGAGAGGATTCACCATCTTTGATACAGAAACTCTGGAACATTTTCACGTAGATAATCCTTATAGACTTTTTTATAATATCTATTATGAAGATACTCCGCATCAACTCTTTGATTCTAGTGAGTATGAGAACAAAATTGTAAAGGTAATTGTTCGTAAGAAAACTGATACGAAAAACTTTGAAAAGTTTATTGATAAATTGTACTCCAGTGGAGTTGCAGATTTAAAAGTAGTAGAGAGTTTCGTCTTACAAGAGTCTGAAGAGTTTGAAGTCTTTGAATCTGAGGATACTCTGTCTATCTTGGATAGATATATTCAAGAAGCAGAAATCGATCTTGATAAAACGGTCATCCAGAATATAATGAAGGAGACCTATCAAGAAGCATGTGAACTGATTTGAGATGTATATATTAACGATCTATGGAAAAGAAACTGATGGAGCATATTCGGTAGTAGATGATGAAGGAGAACAGATTCTTTATCTGTTTGAAGGCGAAGACGATGCCATGAGATATGCTATGATGCTAGAGGACGAAGGTAGTCCCGATATGCATGTCATAGAAATTGAAGATAAGATAATGATAAAAACATGCGAAATGCATGACTATAAGTATGCTATCATTAGCAAAAACGACCTTGTAATTCCTCCTAAAGAGACACATGATTTTATTTGAAAAGGTTCGTTGGAAGAACTTTTTATCAACTGGAAACCAATATACTGAAATTTGTTTCACAGAGAACACCACTAATATTGTTATCGGCACTAACGGTGCAGGTAAGAGTACAGTATTAGATGCTCTTTGCTTTTCCTTATTTGGAAAACCTTTTCGTAAAATCAATAAACCTCAACTTGTTAACTCTGTCAATGAAAAGGACTGTAATGTAGAAGTTGAATTTTCTATTGGTAGTGTGGAATGGAAAGTTGTGCGAGGAATCAAACCAAACCTGTTTGAAATCTATCGCGATGGTAATCTTCTTAATCAATCTGCAGCAGCATTAGACCAACAGAAATGGTTGGAGCAGAATGTTTTGAAGATGAACTATAAATCTTTTACTCAGATTGTAATTTTGGGTAGCAGCACCTTCGTGCCTTTCATGCAATTGACTGCTGCTAATCGTAGAGAAGTTATTGAGGACCTTCTTGATATTAGAATATTTTCATCAATGAATAATCTAATCAAAGATAAGATTCGTAGTGTCAAAGAAGAAGTTAAAGTCTTTGAATTGAAGAAAGATTCTCTTTCCGATAAAGTAAATATGCAGGAGAACTTTATCGAAGAACTTGAGAGTCGTGGAAAAGAGAATGTAAAGAATAAAGAAAGTAAGATTCAAGAACTTCTTGTCGAAGAGAATAACTTGATGAATGGTAATGCTGTCATAGAAGAAGATGTATTTAAATTGAATAAAGAGATTGAAGAAGTAACTGGAGCAACTAGTAAACTTCGCAAACTAGGAAATCTTAAAGGTAAGATTTCTAACAAAGTATCAACTATTACTAAGGAACATAAATTTTTTACAGAGAATACGGTCTGCCCCACCTGTAATCAAGACATTGAAGAGACCTTCAGAATAAATAGGATTAACGACGCTCAAAATAAAGCGAAAGAGTTGCAATCTGGTTATAAAGAACTAGAGCAGGCAATTAAAGAAGAAGAAGAGCGAGAGCGTCAATTCACAATTCTATCTAAGGAGATTACTACACTCACACATGGCATTTCTCAAAACAATACTAAGATCGCTGGATGTCAACGGCAAGTCAGGGATCTGGAATCGGAAATTCAAAGAATTGCCGATAACATTGCAAACAGAAATACTGAGAATGAAAAGTTAGCAACCTTCAAGGATAATTTACAAACTACATACGAAGAACTCGCTCAACGAAAAGATACGATTAACTATTACGATTTTTCGTATAGTTTGCTGAAAGACGGTGGAGTCAAGACTAAAATTATTAAGAAGTATCTTCCTCTGATAAATCAGCAAGTCAATAAGTATCTACAACTTATGGACTTTTATATTAACTTCTCTCTTGATGAGGAGTTTAACGAAACTGTCCAGTCCCCAATTCACGAAAACTTTTCTTATGCTTCTTTCAGCGAGGGAGAGAAGATGAGAATTGATTTGGCATTATTGTTTACCTGGAGAGAGGTAGCAAGAATGAAGAACTCTGTCAACACAAATCTACTCATAATGGATGAGGTATTTGATAGTTCTTTGGATGGTCTTGGTACAGAAGACTTTTTAAAAATTATTAGATTTATTGTCAAAGACGCAAATATATTTGTTATCTCGCATAAGGAGTCTCTGCATGATAAGTTTGATCAGGTAATAAAATTTGAAAAGGTAAAGGGATTTAGTAGGATGGCTCTTTAATGCCTACTTTTATCCATAAGGATACGAGTAAGAAAGTATTCTTTGCCCACATACCTAGAACAGCTGGAAGATTTGTAGAAGCAAACCTTCTTGCTAATGGATTTGAGTGGGGAGAAAGTCATATGGATACTGGTCTTGGGGTTATGTCTGTAGTCAATGGTGTGGAGATCGCACACTATCATCGTGACCACTATCATAATTATTTGGATGTAGAAAATATTCCACATTTCTCTATTGTTAGAAGTCCTATCACCAGATTTATTTCTGGTTCGGTTTATCTAAAGAGAACATATGGAAATGATATTCAATCAGTCATGGAAGACCCCATGATGTTTGCATCAATGATTCAGAATCTTCCCTTTGAGGGAGCATGGAATTGGTACAGACCACAGACTGATTTTCTGACTAACAAGACTCACGTCTGGAAATTTGAAGATAATATTGGTGATGAGTTTGTGTCTTGGTTGAGTGAGATTATCGGAGTTGACCTGAAGTTTCGGGATGATATTGATTATCCTAAGTCTGGAGATGAAGGAAATAAATTGAAGGGTAGTCCAGCATTAGAGGTGAACATTCGTTCTTGCTATAGAAAAGACTTTGAAGTTTTGTATAAAGATGTATAGATTATATTAAGTATAACAAGAACTTCATTAAGTTAGCATACGCACACTAAATAATAACAGAATTGGAGAAATGGATGTAGTAAACTCTCTTTATTATTTTTTCATGAGGAGGACATCATGCACAATCTAGTATCATTTAATCAATTAGCAGACTGGACTAGGAGTCTTAACAAACTTAGTAAAACTTTAGACACTACAATGGAGGAGAGCGATCAAATCAACGATTATTACGAATGTTTAATCGACTGTAGTGATAACCAAGCAACATGTAAACGAATTTGCAGACCAATTTTAACGACCTGACCGAGACCAACCAATTGGAGAACTGTCACCTAATACCCCTGCCGTAAGGTGGGGGTTTGGTATTATAGGTACATACGAGACAAACCTATGGCAGTCAAGCACGAAATCAAATCACAACTTGCTAAACTTCTTGCTACTGAGGATTTGATTGTAGAGCATAAGAACTGTGAGACTGCCTGCTTTAATGTTCACACCCGTGTTCTGACTCTTCCCATGTGGGACAAGGCAAGTAACACCGTATACGATCTTCTGGTGGGTCATGAGGTGGGACATGCACTATTCACGCCAGATGAAAACTGGTTAGAGAAAGTAGCAATTCCTCCCCAGTTTGTGAACGTAGTTGAAGATGCTCGCATTGAAAAAATGATGAAGCGCAAATATGCTGGACTAGCAAAAACTTTCTACCATGGCTACAAGGAACTACAAGCAGAAGACTTTTTCTCTATATCTGACAGCAATGTTGCTGATCTTAATCTTGCTGATCGTGCAAATTTATACTTTAAGGTCGGTAATTTTGTAGATTGTTGCTTCAAAACATTTGAAGAAAAAATAATCATTCAAAAAATTTCTGAGACAGAAACGTTTGATGATGTATTGAGAGTTGCTGAAGAATTGTATCTGCACTGTAAGAATGAGAAGGAAGAAGAAAAAGTAGATGATATGCCAATGCCACCTAATGAAATGGGTGGAGAGTCTGAACAACCTGCAAATGAACCAGTAGAGCAGCAGAATTCTCCTGGAGAGGGTTCTGGTGACTCCATGACTCATGAGGAAATGCTTGAAGAGGCACAACGTAGGGAATCTGCTTCTGCTACCTTAAATGATGAGCCTGAAATTCAAACTGCTGATGCCCTCCAAGAAAACCTGCAAGATCTTGTAGACACTGATAGTCGTGAGAACGTGTATGTTGAGATTCCTCAGGTTGATTTGAAGTATATTATTGCCAAGAACGAAGATATTCATAAAGAGATTAATGGGTGGTTTAATCATCAGAACAATCAGTTCACCCATAATATTTTTGAGAGTAGTGATGGAGAGTTTGTCAAGTTCAAACGTAATGCTCAGAAAGAAGTTAACTATCTTGTGAAAGAGTTTGAGTGTCGCAAGGCAGCAGATTCTTATGCCCGTGCTACCACTGCTCGTACTGGTGTCCTTGATACCTCTAAATTGCATACGTACAAGTACAATGAAGACTTATTCAAGAAAGTTTCTGTGATTCCTGATGGTAAGAATCATGGTCTGATTTTTGTACTTGACTGGAGTGGGTCTATGAGTCGTGTAATGCTGGATACAATCAAGCAACTCTACAACTTAATTTGGTTTTGTAAGAAGGTCTCTATTCCCTTTGAGGTGTATGCTTTCACAAATGAATGGAAGAGACCTGAAGTTAATTATGAAACTGGTGATATGATAAAATCAGCAGATTGGACTTCTTCATATGAAAAGAAAGAGAATCTTCTCTCTGTCCATGAACAGTTCTCTATGATGAATTTGTTAACTAGCAAGACTAATGGTAAACAACTTGAGAATCAGATGATTAATATCTGGCGTATTGCAAAATCCTTCAGCAATTACTATGGTTCTCCTTATTCTGTTCCTTCTCGTTTAGGTCTGTCTGGCACTCCTCTGAACGAAGCATTTGTATGTCTTCACCAGATTCTTCCTCAGTTCCAGAAGCAGAACAAACTACAGAAGGTTCAGTGTATTGTCCTGACTGATGGTGAAGCAAATCATCTTTCTAGACATGTTGAAGTTCAACGTCGATGGGAGAAAGAACCTTATATGGGAACTCGTCAGTTATCTGGTGGTGTTACCTTCCTTAGGGATAGGAAGACTGGTAATACTTATCGAGTTCCGTATGGTTGGCATGGTTTCACTGATTTGATGATTGAAAACCTGCGTGACAATTTCCCTTCTGTCAACTTTGTAGGTATTCGTGTTCTTGAGGGTCGCGATGCAAATCATTTCATGAAACTGTATTACGATCAAAATTCTGATGACTTCCGTAAGATTCAGAGTGAATGGAAAAAGCAGCGGAGTTGCAACATTAAGACCTCTGGTTATCATGCATACTTTGCGATGTCTGCCGCTTCTCTATCTCAAGATGCAGACTTTGAAGTTGATGATGGTGCTACCAAAGCAAGAATTAAATCTGCCTTCATTAAATCTTTGAAGACTAAGAAACTAAATAAAAAAGTTCTTGGAGAATTCATTTCCTTAGTAGCATGAAAATGAATTGGAAAGAAATCGCACTTCAGTGTGAAAGCGATCCTAAAGTAAGAAAGGTCCTTAAAGAAGGTCCAAAGAGTCTTGCTCAGGCATGGATGATGCAGGCAATGAAATTCAAATATAGACAATATGAAAGGTGACACAAGGCGGGTTTGAGACCCGCTTTTTTCGATTATAATAACTTCAGTTCAAACAAACCAAATGTCCCTCTCACCTGAGTTCATTCGCACTTCCCTTCAGGGGTTGTATGGTGAGTCTGTTGCTACTGCTGATATTCGTGCCTGGTGTGCTATGAATGGTGCGAACTATCAAACTGTCACCAATAAACTCACTCAATACAAGACTAGTCGTGGAAAGTGGAACTTGACCGTACAAGAAAAACTAGAGCAAAACTATCAGGCACCACCTGCTATGCCTGCCGTTGAACAGAACCTTATTCCTGCAAAAGATGATACCTTCGTCAGCTTTGGTAACTTCGCTGATATTAAAAAAATTATTAAGTCCGGTCTGTTCTATCCAACGTTCATTACGGGTCTTTCGGGTAATGGTAAGACGTTCTCTGTGGAGCAAGCATGTGCTCAACTGGACAGAGAACTTATTCGAGTCAACATCACAGTAGAAACAGATGAAGATGATCTTATTGGCGGTTTCCGTCTTATTGGTGGAGAAACCGTCTGGCACAATGGACCAGTCATTGAAGCACTTCAACGTGGAGCAGTCTTGCTCCTTGACGAAATCGACCTTGCCTCAAACAAAATCCTTTGTCTCCAATCTATTCTCGAAGGAAAAGGAGTTTTCCTCAAGAAGATTGGCAAATGGGTTGCGCCCACAGAAGGTTTCCAAGTATTCGCAACCGCCAATACTAAAGGTAAAGGAAGTGACGACGGACGATTTATTGGAACTAACGTGCTCAACGAAGCATTCCTTGAGCGATTCCCTGTAACCTTTGAGCAAGAGTATCCTGCAGCTGCTACCGAACAGAAAATTCTTGGTAAAATCTGTAAGGATGTTGAGTTCTGTAAGCGCCTCTCTGACTGGGCAGACATTATCCGCAAGACCTTCTATGATGGTGGTATTGAGGAGATTATCTCTACCCGTCGTCTGGTTCATATTGTGAAGGCATACAGTATTTTTGGTGACAAGGCAAAGGCAATTCAGGTTTGTGTCAATCGTTTTGATGATGAAACCAAGCAGGCGTTTCTAGAACTGTATGATAAAGTTGATGCCGACTTCGTAATGCCCATTGACGGAGAGGTGGTCTCCTGATATAATATGACTAACTCATGGTCCTTTCTATTTGACGAATTAAATATGTCTAATCAAGATTATTGGGAAGAGGACGGATTCAGTGTTGTGGGTAATCCCGGCACTGCATCTCCAGACACTATTGTTTTTGGTGGTTCTGCTCTTCCAGGTGGTATGGGGAATGATCATATCACTTTCTCAAGTGATGGTATTAATGCCGCACAACCCGTCTCATTCAATTACTTTGGAGCAGAATCAGAAGATAGTATTTCTCTTGATTTATCCGTTCCTTCCAAACCTTCATCTAACAATAGACAGAAGTATAGTGAAGATGTAATTATCAAAGAACTTAAAGATTACATCACTAGAACATATGATCAGCATTATTCTGCTGGTTCAGATAAGATTCAAACTCTTGATCTTATTGAAGCTTGTGGTGATGGTGAGGCATTTTGTCGCAGCAACATCCTCAAGTATGCGTCACGATATGATAAGAAGGGAACCGCCCGTCGTGACATTATGAAGATTCTGCATTATGCTGTACTTCTGATGCATTTCAATGACAAAAATGCACAAAATGAAACTTACCCTCAGTGATGAAAATTCGACCTGTTATGAAACTTTCTGATAAGACTATTTCTGTTTTGAAGAACTTCTCTTCAATCAATCAATCCATTTTGTTTAAAGAGGGTAGTAAACTTCGCACTATTAGTGTGATGAAGAATATTCTTGCAGAGGCAACGATTAATGAAGAGTTCATGAAGGACTTTGGAATCTATGACCTAAACCAGTTTCTTAATGGTTTGAGTTTGCATTCCAGTCCTGAACTTGACTTTGCTAATGATGGATACGTTGTTATCCGTGAAGGTCGGTCTCGCACCAAGTATTTTTTTGCAGACCCCAATGTAATTGTAACACCTCCAGAAAAAGCAATTCAACTTCCTAGTGAGGATGTTCAATTTGAACTCAGCACTGAGCAGTTGGACAAACTGCTGAAAGCGTCTGCTGTTTATCAACTTCCTGACCTTTCTGCTGTTGGTGAAGCAGGTGTCGTCAAATTGGTTGTTCGTGATAAGAAGAACGACACTTCTAATGACTTCTCTGTTATTGTTGGTGAAACCGACAAAGAGTTCTCATTCAATTTCAAAGTTGAGAATATCAAGATTCTTCCAGGAACCTATGATGTTGTTGTGTCGCAAAAACTTCTGTCTCGATTCACATCTAAGAATCATGATCTGACGTATTATATTGCTTTAGAACCTGATTCTACTTTTGGTTGATGACCTTTGATGTTGCCATGAGAATCACGGGCAGTGCTCTTGCGATCATTGCTTACTTCGTGGTTCTTCATGTCAGTGTTGCTTTTGGAGTGCTTCTTCACTTTATTGGTGATGCTATTTCAGTTCCTTACTTTATTAAGACAAAATCCTGGGATGTGGTTATAATGCTATCATTCCTTTTGATAATCTCTTTGTCAAAGTTACTATGAATATCTTTGTAACCTCTCCCAGTCCTTGGGAGTCTGCCAGGGTTCTCCCTGACAAGCACATCGTCAAGATGCCCTTAGAAACCTGTCAGATGCTTGCTATTGTTTGCTCTGACAAATGGGGTCATAACTTCGGCACTCTTCCTAGAGCAGATGGTACTCCCTATGCTACTGAGAAGGGTGCTTTTCGTAATCACCCTTGTACTATTTGGGCAAATGAGTTTGTGAGTAATTGGCAGTGGTTGCTTGCTCATGGACTTGCTATGTGTGATGAGTATACTGCTCGTTATGGTAAGGTTCATACCTGTCAGAAGACCCTTCTAGCAGCAAAGGAGATACTCCCTACAGCAGACCCACAAGGTCGTAGTGGAAAGGATACAACACCCTTTGTTTTTGCTGGACCTGATGAGTTCAAGTTAGATACTTCAATATCCATCTTTGACAAATATAAGATGTACATTGCATCTAAACCATGGGTATGTGATAATTATCTTCGCATCCCTGATCGTAAACCTGATTGGATTTGATTATGACTAATCGTTGGTTGCTTGAAAAATTAAAAAAACTTTCAGAAGAAAAGTTAGATGAAGATTTTGATTCTCGTCAGTGGGTTGCGAAACATTGCCGAGAAGTTATTCCCCCTGGTAAGTGGACATGAAACACATTCTTTTTACTTTGAAAGGTTGTCCTTTTTATTTGCTTGACGACAAAGAGTTCATACGAATGGTTTTGTTTAGAGCATCAAAAGAATGTAAATCAACTCTGCTTGATTTGACAGTACATAAGTTTGATCCTCAGGGTGTGACTGGAATTGCTATGCTTGCTGAGAGTCATCTCAGTATACATACTTGGCCTGAGAATGGTATGGCAGTTTGTGATGTCTTTACTTGTGGTGATACTGCTATACCTGAAAATGGTGTAGAATATATGAAAGAACAATTGAAGGCAACTGATATTGTATCTAATGAATTTGTTCGTCCTTTAGAATGAAAACTACTTTGACAGTTGATAAAAATGGAATCTTAACCTTTACTCCAGAAATTCTAGAAGTGACTGGATGGAAAGAGGGAGATATGCTAGAATGGATTCCTAATGATGATGGTTCGTTTAATTTGGTGAAAAAAGAACATGCGTGATGAATTTCTTTGGGTTGAAAAATACAGACCCAAAACTATTGAAGAATGTATTTTACCACCAAGTATTAAGAAGACTTTTCAAGACTTCCTAGATAAGGGTGAGATACCAAATATGCTCCTTGCAGGTCCTGCTGGGTGTGGAAAGACTACGGTAGCAAAAGCACTCTGCAATGAACTAGGAGTAGATTTTTATGTCATCAACGGATCCGATGAAGGACGATTCCTCGATACCGTCAGAAATACTGCGAAGAATTTCGCTTCGACCGTCTCGCTTTCTTCAACTGCAAAACACAAAGTCATCATCATTGATGAGGCAGATAACACAACCAATGATGTACAACTCCTCCTACGGGCGTTTATTGAGGAGTTTAGTGGCAACTGCAGATTCATCTTTACCTGCAACTTCAAAAACAAAATTCTCGAACCACTTCATTCCCGCACAACGGTTGTCGAGTTCTCCATTAAGGGAAAAGATCGACAGGGACTTGCAGCCTCATTCTTCAAACGCATCCAAGAAATCTTGGATACAGAAGGTGTTAAATATGATAACAAGGTCCTGGTAGAACTTATTAATAAGCACTTCCCAGATTGGAGACGTGTTCTTAATGAGTGTCAGAGATATTCTTCTTCTGGTACTATTGATCCTGGTATTCTTGCAACTTTTAGTGATGTAAAAGTAAATGACTTGGTTAAGAAACTTAAGGAAAAAGATTTTCCCGAAGTACGTAAATGGGTTGTCAATAACCTGGACAATGATACTGCTGTCCTATTGCGTCGTATTTACGATGCTTGTTATGATTCCATGGTTCCGAATAGTATTCCTGCTGCTGTGCTTACTCTGGCTAAGTATCAGTATCAAATGGCATTCGTTGCGGATCAAGAAATAAATATGCTGGCATGTCTAACTGAACTTATGGTGGAGTGTGAATTCAAATGAAAACTAAAATTAAAGCACAAGTAAAATCCAGATTCTATTATGTATTCTGGGGAACTGCTACTATAGCAGTTGTCTTAGGTCAACTATATGTTGGCACTGGATATCGCGTTCTGCATAGTGATATGCGAGAACTACTTTCAAAAGTGGATGGAGTTCTTCTCCATGCAATTGAAGATAACAATTCTAAATTTTATTGATTATGATTGATGTTAAACTAATTCGCATTGTTACTGGCGAAGAGATTATTGCTGAACTCATCTCTGAAGATGAGAATACAATTACCGTAAAGAACGGTCTTGTAGTTCTACCTAATGCTAATGGTGTTGGATTCGCGCAGTGGGCAACTGTGATTGATCCAGACAATCCTGAAGTCACCATGAAACAGCAGCACATTGTTTACGTTTGTGCTGTTCAAGAAGATGTGAGTAAGAAGTACAATGAAATGTTTGGGAGTAAACTAGTTACCCCATCATCTAAGAAATTGATTGTGTGATGAAATCGTATAAAACTCCTCTTCGTTATCCTGGGGGCAAGTCCCGTGCTTGCATCAAGATGGATCCCTATTTTCCTGACCTCCGTGACTATAAGGAGTACCGTGAACCATTCTTAGGTGGTGGTAGCGTAGCGATACATATTACTAAGAAGTATCCTAAGTTGGATATCTGGGTTAATGACTTGTATGAACCCTTGTATAATTTCTGGAGGGTTCTGCAAGATGAAGGTAATCCTTTATATGAGAGTTTACAGGAATTAAAGTCTTTGCATTCTGATGAAGAATCTGCAAGAGAATTATTTTTAAAATCAAAGAGTATTGTTAATGATTACACTGAATCAAATTTATTTCGCGCTAGTAGCTTTTATATTATCAATAAGTGCTCTTTTTCTGGTCTCACCGAGTCCTCATCCTTCAGCAGACAAGCAAGCGTCTCCAACTTCTCAATGCGAGGAATCCAAAAACTTCCAGGATACACTCAACTAATTCAGAACTGGAAAATTACTAACTGGTCGTATGAGTCACTTCTCACTGATCGTAAAGATGTATTCACATATCTAGATCCTCCATATGACATTAAAGATAATCTCTATGGTAAGAAGGGAAGTATGCACAACGGATTTAATCACGATGATTTTTCTTCCGATTGTGATAGGCATGTTGGTCCTCAACTCATATCTTATAATTCTTCTAACTTAGTTAAGGAGAGATTTAATGGGTGGGAAGCAGGTGAGTTTGATTTAACTTACACGATGC
>Ga0115545_1000097_pt1 | contig 46204 bp, 49 predicted proteins | sample COGITO_mtgs_1003_FD_87188 | JGI IMG/M metagenome (GOLD analysis project Ga0115545, IMG submission 87188) | Pelagic marine microbial communities from North Sea - COGITO_mtgs_100330 | ecosystem: Environmental > Aquatic > Marine > Epipelagic | place: Germany:Helgoland, sampling site Kabeltonne...
CAGCGTTGCGAGTATTCTTATAGTGGTTCTGCCACTTTTAGGGTGAGGGTCGCTTATGGGAGTCAATACAGGAACGAATAGAAGCAGGGGTGGCTTGCTTGTTCAAGACAACAATACTGCTACTCCTGAAGACACAGTTTTCGCTTACGGAGTCCGTGAAATCATTGTTACCACAGGAACTTTAACCAATAACGGTCAAGGAACTGTTACTATCACCACAGGCGGTGGCGGTGGTGGTTCAGGAACCGTCACAAGCGTAGCAACCGCAGGAACCGTAAATGGGCTAACTTTAACAGGTGGCACAATTACCGTAGCGGGAACTATCACTTTAGGTGGAACATTAGCCATCAACAACGCTGATTGGAGTGGAACGGCTTTAAGTGCTACTAATGGTGGAACAGGGCTGACCACTTATACCACAGGTGACATTATCTACTCAAGTGCAGCCAACACCCTTTCTAAACTTGGAATAGGTTCCGCAGGTGAAGTTTTAACAGTTTCAGCAACAGGTATTCCTGAATGGGCGGCAGGTGGTGGTAGCGGTTCAGGCACAGTTAATTCAGGAACACAATATCAAGTCGCCTATTATGCGACCACAGGAGATGCCGTTAGTGGTGATGCAAACTTAACATTCAATCCTGCTGCGGGAACAACTGCTACATTCGTATATGTGGGTGGTGGGGCGACAGCAAGCACACAGGCTCACCCTGTTAATCTAATACAGGAAACTGCTACCACACCTGCTTTAGGATTCGGTGTGGGATTAGATTATTCCATCAAACCTGCCGCAGGTGAAGTCCTACTTGGCAGAATGGAAGTTCAAGAGCAAGCAGTTATAGCACCAAATGAAACTGCTGATTTCGTCTTTAAGTTAAGAAATACTTCAAGCGACCCTGCAACAACTAACGAAGTTTTCAGAATGACGGCAACGGGCGGTTTCAAATCCACACCTTCCGCCGCAGGAGGAACTGTTGTTGAGGTAGGTGCAGGAGTTGGTGGCACAGTTACAGTAGGTGGGACAGGAAGTTTAACAACTTTGAATGGTTCAATTTCCGCAGGAGGGACTAATGGAGCAATAACCGCAGCGACAAACATTACTACCACAGGTGGAGATATTACATCAGCAACAGGAGCAATAACCGCAGCGACAAACCTCGTTGCCACTTCGGGTAATATCGTGGCATCGGCTGGTCAAGTCAATGCTCCTAACGAGACTATAAATGCAGGTAAAGGTATGACTATCAATACGGGAGATTTGACATGGGGCGGAGGCTCTCTCAAGCAAAATGACCCTATTGCTTATGGTGGGGGGTTCATTGACCAAGAATTCGTGACTCGGATTTGTGGAACTCTTACAACTCCCTCAGAAATCGCTGATGGGAGTGCTTTAGATGAAGTTACATTATTAGGTGCGACTTGGACTTTAGAAGGTGGAACTTATACTATGGGTAGTGCAGGTGGTGGCACAGGATATGACGGAACTTATGCAGGTGCTACTTCGACTTTCGTAAGTTACGGAACCTCCGTTACAGTTAATTTGACTGACCCCGCTGTTTTCGATGCGGTTGTTTGTGGCGGTGCTGTTTCCACCACAGGATTTACGATTGCAGAATATGAACCTTTTACTATGCAAGTTATAGGTAAAACACCCGTAGGAGATTTAACTATTCAGGTATTTGGTAACGCTGTTCCATTGTGAGGTGTTATTATGACAAGAATAGGGGCTTTGGCTGCAAGAAGTAAATACAACGCTACTCGAAACCACCCCCCTCAAGGGGCTGCCAATATCAGCATCATCGCTGCGAACCCTAAAGGGTCGGTGGCTATTTTAGAAAGTCAAATAGGAAAATCATTCATACCGTTCACAGGTGTAAGTTATCCTGTGGTCAATAACACCCTGCAAGAAATCACTTCTAATGTTCGATTCAATAGTAGTTTTACTCCTATTACGGAAGTAAATCTCCGTTATGGATTCAGTAACAGCGGAGATATTACTTCTAATGCCGTTTTCGGTGTCACCGTAGATGTTAGTGCAACTGCAAGCATTAAAGGTAGCCCTGAAGAACCTATATCAATTTTCACAGATGCACCTAAAAGCGGAAACGAAGTCAATCAAATAACATTAAGTTACAAACAACCACAGGCTGCTGAACAACAACAACCCGCTTTTAGAAATTCCGATGGTTTCGCTATCGGAATAGCCCCCTTAGCAAGTTTGGTGGCTCCTGCAAATCAAGGCTTCGTTGTAATTCCTGAAAATTTAATCAGGGAAGGGGGAACTCTTATTTTGCTAACACAATTGACTTTTCAATCTTCATTAACCGATGGAATACTAACACAAAATGTGAAATGGACACTCAACATATCGCCTCAAGATGGTGAAGGCGAAGGTGGAGGCGAAAAAGGAGAAAAGTAATAATGATATTCCTTTCAAGCCGTGATACAAGCCTCCAAATACCATGACTGTTTAATTATAATATGAGCGCAAGCAAAAAAACTGAAGACCATGTTCTCAAGGCTGTAAAAGATTTAGGAGCCGACATGGTTGATGTTCTTGATGCTATCCACTCCACCCTTATGGAGTTGAATGTTAAACTCGCTGACATGAAAGGACATCTTGATTTAACTACTGCTTTAACTTTAAGTGAAAAAATGGGAGTTTCTGCGTCGGATATTGGTATTGAAGTAAGCATACCTCAAATGAAAACCTCTACGGAAGTTAAGAAAACTAAAAAAGAAGATGAGAGCGATACAAAACAAGATGATGAAACTCAAGAATCCACCTCGCAAGATACTGTCAGCGAAGACCCATGTGATGATAGTGGAGTTTGCCACTACGGTTAATTTTTGGTTTCATTCTTTATGTTCCAAGACCACACCTTTTTAGAACCATTTATGACTTCCATATAATGTTTAGCACAAGGCCACGCACCATCTATCTGATGTCGTTCATCAGTATATCCTGCTTTTTGACACACAGGACAGTGAACTAATTGCGGCATCATCAGCAACCACACCCATTATTACCACAACCACTTACCGTTTCTTCCCATACTTGATGAGAATAAGAATTCGTATCACGGTTATAGTGGCGTAAAATTAGTTCAGGAGCGAAAGGAAAATTCCGATACGCTTGTAAAGTAGCCACTAATGCTGAAGTTAAACCTGTAACGAAAAGATGCAATTCTCGGACTTCACCCGTTATTTCAAGTGTTTTGAAAAAATCGTGGGCTGATTGATACAACTTATCGAAATCATGAGGCGATTCAATCGCTTCTTCAAACACAAACTGTGTTACTGTTACACCTTCGTCAATAATATCATGCCTTCCTTTACACAGTCCGATTCTCGCTATCACACTACTCACCATACCTAACGAGCGACTCCTTACATTTAACACTTTCGGTCAATTTCAGCCTAAGCCTTCTTATAGTCGTCCCGTAGAATACTATTAGTGATACCAATGTGGGAACATCCTCAACTGCGAAAATTACTTCAAATAGGTAATGAAGTTTTTCCGAATCCTGCACCCTCACCTTCATCAGGAAACCCTCTTCTTCGCAGTTTAGAATCTTCAGAAACTAAAACATTAGCCGAATGGGAAAGCGGATATGTGGTTAAATCTCAAAGTAATGATACCTTTTCAGCCACACCTAAAAACGGTTACGGGTTAAGTTTAACTTTAATGCCACTTCAAAGTATGGGTGCTGAAACTTTTAGAAATGAGGTAGATTTAACACCTACAACTTATGCTTGGTTCAATGTAGACGCACCTGTTACTGCTTTTACCTACACACCACCTGCGGGTAAAAAAAGAAAGGTCAATATAACTTTGCCTTCGGATTTTGCTGAATACATTGTTTCTTCAGATGGTGTAGCGTTCCCTCACGACGGTATGGGTAGTATTCAAGTCGTTTTAAACAGTTTAACTCAAGACTCCCTTAGAGTTGGAGGCGTTATTTCAGCCTCCATCGCAGACCCTAACATAGATGATTTCGCCCAAATAAACCTCCCTGTCTTAAGTTTCACTACAAGCGGAACAACTTATTCTTTCGATTCAAGTTCATGGGGTCGTGACCACAAAATGGTTTTCGGAGCCTACTCTAAAGGCTACGGCTACAACATCCCTCCTAACTCCGTTAAATCAATCCCTGAAGGTAAGAAAGCCTACGGAGGTGCGAGCATTTACGAAGAATTAACTTCCGTAGACATGGTATGGTATAGTGAAAATGATGTTGGTGCTGACGATGAGCCTGATTGCACACAAGGTTACACCTATAATTCTACCACTAAAACTTGTGAAGTAGATTCGGGAGATAATGGTGATGATGATGAGGATGATGAAGGGCTCGATACCGACACACTCTTGAAATATGGACTTTATGGGTTTGCAGCATTAGCCGCACTTTCAATGCTAAAGCGATAGAATAATCTTTAGTTTAGAGATTTCTACCCTTACCTTCAAATAGTCGAGCCTACACATAAGGTTGGCTTCACGGTTTCGGCCTGTTGCTGATACACTCAATTTATCCACTCGGAAAGTGAAGTTTGCTTCCCTTTTCTTTTAAGACCGAACATATCTTCCGTCCACTCTTTAAACTGAAAATACTTTTGTTCATTGTAATCAGAACAGCCGTAAGTTTCAATTAAATGTTCAATCAGTTCTCCGTATTTCATCACACTTTTAGAATAAACTGTTTGGATGATTTTCCCTTCACATTTCACATCTACAATAAGTGTGAAATCACATTTTTCACAAGTATCACTTACAACCTTAGATACAGGGTGTGGGCGATTTAAATAACCGCATTGTCGGCAGAAAGGAGAATGCTGTTGTTTCACTACTTGCCTACATTTTTTAGTCAAAGGCGGTCTGCGGTAAGAATGGTTGCACTTAACACACCTAACCTTTTGTTGTCCGAAAGCACGAATGTTACCCCTTAAATCTCGCAATAAGTGGCGGTCTAAAACACGGCTTGATTGGTCTACATTATCCACACCATGTAAAAGTTCTCCTAAACGGAATTGAGCCCCTACTTTTTCTTTCATATTGGCTAAATTGGTGTAAGGATTTATCTTAACCCCTGCACCAATATCTTTCATGTCGTGAGTATATCCAATAGTTTCAAACTGTTCTTCTGTCCCAAGACGATTCTCGATGAAATCTGATTCTAAAAGTTTTGGGCTGATTTTTTGCCAAGTTAATTCATAATCGTGAGCCGTGTAATGCCAAGCAGAATCAACATTCAAGGCTTCTTTATCAATCTCAGATGGATTTATTTGGGTTGTAAGAATTAAAGGAGCATCCATCTGACCTCCCCTGTGTTGAGATAAAAAATTTCTACTAAAATTCAAAACACAATCCAGCAAAAGAATCAAGGAATCAATATCCCCATCACTATTCCTTCTCCGACCTGCTATTGAGTAAGGGTGAAAATAAGCACCTTTAATATCAGAAAATCCAATCATCCGACATAAAATAGCACCTGATGTGTGTGGAGCCAAAGTAGCAAAAAGATGCCCTACTAAATCTTCAGCAGCATCTAATTTGTAAAAGGCTTCTTGACCGTAAAGTTTAACCAACATCTCATCCATATATTGTGCTGTCCTTTTCAAATCATCCTTCAAAAGAGTTGGAGCCACGAAATCTTGAGAACGCAATTCACAAACTTGAGTATCTGTAACTAAAATGTTACCTCGGCAATCGTGAGTGTAACCAAGTTCAATAGCCTTTTCAACCGTGATACCTATTTCTTGCGGTGTGAAATGTGTTAAAGTCATATCTACGAAATCAAAACGAATAGTCCCATCACGGAAAGTAGAAATACCATTCTTATGGCGCAACATGGCTTTAGCAGGATGCTCAGGAATCTTTTCCTTTGAAGTTAAACCCTTCACCCCTTTTACATTTCTATCACCGTAACCTGCAACACTATAACCTTTCGACCAATTTTCAGCGAAATCGAATTCAGGCCACTCGGTTTTAGGTGTGCGATAATTAGGTGTGAATGCAAAAGTAGTTTCTCTTTCGTGCTTGGAACACCAAGTTTCCGTAGTGAAACCTTTAGGGATGCTACCGCTACCTGAGTCTACTTCCTCTCTTATCTGTTCAGGATTAACAGCGTGGTTCAAACATTCAGGACAGAACCTCCAACCTATTTGCATTGATTTCTTACCCTGACCTGCCGCATCTTTTAAAGACCGAGAAGAAAGGTCGTGGCCGACAGGTATCAAGCCGTGAATAGGAGGTTTCATTTCTCTTAAAGAAACCTTTTCAGGTTTCGCCATACGAGTCCCTATTCGATAAGTCACTCTCGGTTTAGCCTCGAAATCTTCATGGTGAGCCAACCAATTAACCAAATCCAATCCTGACCATTCATGTTCATCCCAAATAGTGTTGTAATCTTCTTTGACCCCTGCGAGGTGAAGGTGAAGAAACAATTCTGCTTTGTTACCGAAAAGGCAACCGTTGGCATCAATGTTGATATTTAATCGGTAAATCAATTCACGATACTCTTCAGTGACTTGTCGAGTGTCGAGGTCTGTGTTGCGCCAACATTCTGAAAGTTCTTCGGCTGATACATCGGAAAAATGAGCCACAAAATCAGGAGCCATAGGGATGTTGAAATCTTGTTGTGATTGTTTCAATGCTTGCTCGAATGATTCGGGATAAGGCAACCCTGCATCCGATATTACTTGCTTATGCCAATCTTCATTGTAGGGGCTCGGCATAAGGTGGTGATTGTTTTCCTTGAATTCACCAAAAGGAATAAGTATTTCACCTAAATCCCATATCTTACTCACCTTTTTAGAAAACAAGATATTTTCACCTTCAAGATATTTTTCTAATTCAGCGTCTTCGTTGAAACGGCGAGCCGAGCCGTCCTTGAATTGAATATATGGGCCTTCAATGCTATCGCAAGGCGAAACAACAGTTGCTTTGCCTGGCCTTTCTATTTTCATTTGTGTAGCGGCTATAATAAAGCCCCCTGTGGCTCTCATAGTCGCAGGGTGAATAGAAGTTGCTGCCAACCCTGCTGCTCGACTTCGACCATACCTAAGACGGAAACCACCTTTAGCCATAGGTTGTGAAATTGTTGGCCTCCCTGCCACCATGTCGGAGATATACTTGTCTTTAGGTTTGAATTCGACCTCTTTATCTTCTTCTTCGGCGTTAGAGCAATAATGGTCAAGGAAACTCCATCCATCGAGTTTAAGTTGGTCTGTGTATTTTTTCAATTTTGGAGCCTTCAGTAGCATTCCTTCACACATAACTAAAAGCATACCTTCACGGACATTGTTATCCTTTACACGCTCTAAATCTCGACCACCCGATACTTCTTTACCAACACCTTCGCCCGTAATATAGACAGGAACTTCTTGACAAATAGAACGCATTTCTTGAGCCGACGGTTTATATTGCAGATTGTGATACAACATAACTTCTTCGATATATCGTTCCACCTCTTTAGGTTCCATTTGTGGAACACTTAAGTTGAAGTCACGACGCAAGTAATCGGCTAAAAGAACTGATATGGCTTGGCCTGTCCCACCTGCCGACCTAATAGGGCCAGCATAATTCACAGCAAGACATTTAGAACCGTCTTTGTTTTTCAAGATGTGACAATCAACTACACCCTCTAAAGGTGCAACAAGAATACCTTCTGTGATAACTGCCAACCCTGCACAAACTCCGTGATAGATTGCCAAACCAATTTCAATATCGGTTTTTTCATCTTTACAACGATTAAATTCTTTCTCTAATTCGTCAAACGACAAATCGAATTTGCCTACTACGGTTTCACGGCAAACTAAAAGTGAAATGTCAATCGCCACTAATTCACGATTACCATCGTGCTTCGTATTGAGGTCACGGATTTGGTTAGCGGTGTCTCTTTCGTGCAGAAATGAAAGAAGTTGTTGCACACGGGAAGCCATATCTTTGGCTTGAGGGATTTCAACAAAAGTTCGAGAATCATGGCCTTGTTCACGACACGCTTCAGCAAGAGTGTAAATATCATCCACACCTCGTTGCAGGTTATCGAGATAATCCTCTTGAGATTTAGACATCTTAACAGACGACATACCCTCATTAAGGACAACCAGCATTTATACTATTACCTTATCGTAGTTCCACTCTATATCCGTCTGTGGTCAAGATTTTTGTTACACGCTTCAATTGATTGCCTTGTAAAACGATACTTTCATTTTTAATTGACCCTCCTGTGGCACATTTGGATTTCAACCTTTTAGCGATTTTACTTAGGTTCATACCTTTTTCAAACCCTTTAACAATAGTTACTTTTTTCCCGTAACTCCTTGTTTCAGTAGAAAGAATAACTTTTGAACTCTCTATGTTTAAACTATCAATGACATCTTTCATGTGGTCGGGCAACATATTATCAGCAAAATCGTTATCTTTCATAAGAACACTCTCATTTTATTTTACAACTATTTGATTGCTTTCATCGGCACTCATCTTCATCCTTAACATTTACACGATAAGGTATTTTCAAAGGTTGTTTAGGGTAGTAATCTGTGGAACCTTTTCGCAGAACGATGATTTGGAATTTACCTACGGGTTGAAAGAACTTTTTAGCCGCTTGAGCAACGGGTAAAAGGTCGATAGGTCTTGGACTCATATTATCGTCCACACCCCAATTATAATCATCTTCAAATTTCAAATCGTATCGTTTAAACATATTTTCCAACTGTGAAACCATTGTGTTCTGTGGTGTAGACCCACGACCTGTGGAAGAAATATCTTGGGCTATACGAGGGTCTGTGTTAAAACTTGATACAAGTTGCGGATTGAAAACGGAAGGTAGTTCCAATCTTTGCTTAAGCATTTCAAAGATTTTTGGTGCGTGACACTCTCCAACATCAATAGAATCCAGCGTAGATTTAAATTTATCGAAATCAATCTGCCACCAAATTTCAGCATAATCTTTATCTAAATTCTTTTTGTTCGCTTGAGTTGGAGGGATTTTTCTTCTACCGAGAGGGGTTCCGTTAAATCCTGTCATAGTCCCATAGACAACTAAACGGTGTGTGTAAATCGGTAAAAATTGTGCTTTCCATCGACCATTTACCTTTTTAATAATTGGAACTCCATTATGTTTCACCTTTGACATTGTTTTAACGGTTGTTTTCAACTCTCTTGCAGCCGCAGAAGCAGATTTTCCTTTAGACATAGCCCAAATGAAATCAATTTTCTTTTGAATAGGCATTCTACGAATTACTACTTTGCCACTTTTACCTTGTCGAGCGATTTTGATACCTTGCCGCTGCAAGTAACGATACACAGTTCGACGGTCTGTGCCAACCATTTTAGAGGCTCTATCGACACCGATACCTCGGCGTTCCATTAAAGCAAGAGCCTTTTTCACACGGCTAACCACATCAGGAGCCTGTTGAGGTATATCTTCAATCTTAATTTTAAAGGCTTTACCTGCTCCTGACCTAACAATTCTTTTACCTTGGTCTTGGAGATAGCGATATACTGTTCTACGGTCTGCACCTACGGATTTAGCAGCCGAATCAACACCCATGTTTTGTTCTTCGATGAGTTTGATGGCCTGTATGACCCTTTTAAGAACTACTTCATCCATCTACTACTACTCCTGTCATGAAGCATATTAACCCTTCCTCGTTACAGGGGTCAATCCAAGGGGTGTTCGATGTCTTTATCTCCTAAAGTCCATTTTAAAGTTTTAACTACGCCTTGAAGGGCTTTAAAGTTGCGAGCGTGTTCCATCCATACCTTTGATTTTTGGCGGTGCTGACTCATTTTCATTATGTGGAAATTTAATTTTCTCTCGGCTTTATCGAGCATTATTTCTATTTCATCCCATGTCCTATTGTAAGAATAATGTTCACTATCTTGATGGTCTGAAAGGCTATTGGGCATCGTATCACCAATATCATGTTTCAACATATACTATTTATGTGTTTCTACTTTTACAAGCCCGTAGATTCTAATGATTCTAAAAGGGCATCACTGATAATATCGTCATTGTCGTCGGAAGGAATTTTAGGTGCTTCTAAATTCCAACCTTCACTTCTACCTCCACCCATCTCAAATTTAGATTTATCAGGTGCAGTATCAGAAGAAGTAATCCAAACATCACCCATTTCTTGAAGATAATCTTTGCTTTTCAATTCTTCAAGGCACGACATAACAGTTCCAATTTTTATCTTTAATACTTTTGATAAGGTCGAAGCATCAGTAGCCCCTCTCTCTTTGATTTCTAAGTAGATGCTGCGGAGAATAGGGGATAAATCAAGGTTGAGGTCTTGAAGGTCAAAGTGTGCAGAAAGTGTTTTCAATGAGTGTAAGACCGCAGAATAAGATTCTTTAATGTCGTCGTTAGTGATTTGAGTCCTACCATTTAATCTCGAAAAGGAACGGCACAAATTAGCAAACTCAGCCCACTTTCTATTGTCGGGCATACCTCTTGCATGGAAGGCATCTTGGAATTCTTGCTTACCTTTCAAAGTTTCAAAAACAGTTTTTACCAACCCATAAGATTCATAAACTTTTACAGGAAGTTTAGAAACATATCGAAGATACTCACGGAAAAAGGTTTGCCACATTTTTAAGTCTGACTTTACAGAACCATAATCATCCATATTCTTAATGATGATTTCATCGACTAAATCTTGTTTGCTATCTTCTGAAAGTTTCAATTGTGTATAGATTAAAGTTAAACGAGATACAATTTGCGGAGTGTATCTTCCAAAGGCTTCCATCATTTCTCTTTTAGAAGATTTTCCTTCTGTGTAATTATGTGGGGGGTTTCCAAGCATCAAGATATTGACACAAGTAGGCTTACGAATATCCAATTTACCTTTCGTCAATTGAACATAACCATTAGCCATAGCCCCTAACATTTCACCAAAAACGGTATCTTTCCATAATTGGAATTCAGAAAGTGCTAATCTCTCATTATTCATTTTAGGGAGCAAACCTACATCAATTGACCCTAAATCATCTCCCGACATAGCACCTACTAAACCAGGTATAGTAGTCATTTGTCCTGATGAAGCAATACCGCAAGGGACTAAAGGTTGGATAACCTTTTCAACAAGCGTGTCTTTACCTTCACCGTGAGAAGTAATGATACCTATATGTATCAACTCATCCTTTTTGAAAGGTGAAAGGCAGAATAAAAGAATAGCCTTTTTGATATATTCAGGAGCATAGAACTTTTCCCACAAGGTATTCATCATAATATCTAAAGGGGTTAAATTAGCCCTATGACACTTACGAAGGAAGGTTTGAAACTGCTTCTCAGTGAGGTGCGATTTTTTAGAATCCACATCTTTATTCATACTATCAACGATAAACAATCTTTTAGTTTTATACGATTGAAACCTACCTGTAATTCTTATTTTTTGCCCGTCATATTGGGCTTGCGATAATAAATCGAGTGCGTTACGGAATTCTTTAGGGTCGTCCCAACCACCTTTAAGTTGTTTGTCGTTCCCATTATGGATAGCACAAGGGGCTGCTCTTTTACCATCTCCAACTGAGAATTCTACCATGACACTATCAGAAGGTGAAGAAGGTTCACCTTTCTTAGTTTTCGGTTTAGACATGGGGTTTATTGATAGCCGAATAACGAACCCTGTGCCACTAACTTCATCTCCTGTAACGGAAGATAAGAAAACATCAGTCATACCACTTTCAACAGAAGGAAATTGAGTATTTTGCTTTTCAACCCAATTCCGTATATCAGCAGGGATGTTCACAGTCATAAAAAGTCCTCATATCTATTCATTGACATTCAGTATTTATTGCTATGGTTTTTCGATTAAAATTTATTTTTGTTATTATTTAGACCCTCAGCGAGGCTAATGATGATAAACTAAGGTAAGTAAAAGGGTATGGAGTCGGTGAGATTTGAACTCACAGCCTCTCGGATGCAAACCGAGCGTTCTTCCAAATTAAACTACGACCCCTTGAGATAAACTACCTTACGGTGTTGAAGTTAAAAATGAGCCCCCCCTGTGAGGGGGTCTACCCATTCTAAAATTGTGGTTGCATACTTTAGTCGTGCGATTATCACAGGCTCTCACGATTCAATGCGCTGGTCTGCAAAGGTTTCCACAATGCTCACCATAGGATAACACCTTCCTCTCGGAGGGCTTTTTCCCGTAGGTGTCTGATAGATTGTGACCCAAAGTGGGGAATCACCATGTTAAACCGAATCGTTATATTGATAAGGCTAACGCTGAATCACAACCTATTGGAACATCCTCGGATAGAACCAAAGCCTCAAATAGAGGCTGACAGTTGAGTAAAGTTATGAACTCACTCAGCAGCGTCGGCTTCGACCTTTTCAAGTTGGTCAGCAGGGACAGGTGGAACTTCCACGGAATCTCCTGTGTTCACAATTTGAAGGACAAGGGCATTGTATTCGTTTCCAGCCTTGCTCATCTTCTTATGACGGACAAATTCAACTTCGAGAGGGAAGGAAGCACCATTGGTGATAGCCTTTTCGACGGTGTTCTTGAGTCTTTCTTGCTCAAAAGTGTTGGAAACCCACCATGTAAGGCGGCGACCATCATCAAGACGAGCAAGTGTGACAGCGGTGGAATCGTTGAAACCCTTTTGCGAAGGAATATCGTAGTTCGGTGTTCGGACGATTGCGAGGTTGGAGTAGTATTGTCCCATTTCAGCATTGAAACGCTCGGTGACGACTCTCATTTGAGGTCGGGAGGTCTTTTCAGACTCCATCCTTTCAAGGAAGGCGTTGGCTTCGTCGGTCATTACTACGGGTTCTGCATTTACTTCTGTATCTTTTGGCATATTTTTCATCTCCATTTGTTTTTTTTGCGGTGTTCGCTAATCTATACTTCTGACAACTATGGTATAAAGTTTCGTAATTACATTTGAATGATATTCTTTATCTTAGTTACTACCTGTGCGAGTGCAGCGTTTTTGGCCGTAGTTTGAGATTAAATACTTGTGCCTCCTAATATGGGTATGCTGACCTATGGTGTAATTGTAAAGGATGAGCAAGAATACTTAGAACAACTTATCCCTCATTTGCTTCAACACAAGCACCCCACACACACCGTAAGGGTGTTAGTAGATGTAGAACAAACACCTAAAGGAATTATTGAATACTTAAGTTCTCAACCTGAAGTAATAGTTGATGAATATCTTTTTCAAAGGGATTTCGCAGCCATGCGGAACTTTTTTCTTGAACGATGCGACACAGAATGGATGTTCCAAATAGACTGTGATGAAATACCTAATCCTGTTTTGATGGGTATGCTTCACGAATTTATTTCAAAAGCCCCACCCACGGTAGAAGTAATATCGAATCCGAGAATAAATACTTATGCTGATATGACTTCGGAATATCAAACGGAACTGTATTTAGAAGTAGAGCAAAATGAACAGGGATGGTATCATTGGCCTGATTATCAGTATCGAATCGTTAGGTGTGCTTCTTCATGCCTGTGGGAAGGTGTAGTTCATGAAGGTTTAAAGTATGCAGGAGAGTGTATTCATTTAATGGCGCACGAAGACTTTTCTCTTTTGCACCACAAAGGATTAGAAAAGCAAAAAAGACAAAGCGAGTTTTACGAAACTTTTGATGAACATAATGAACTCGCAGATTTTTTACTTCAGCGTAGAAAAAACTTCAAAACACAGATGGAACAGATGCGTAAAAGATTCTATGGCGATGAATAGGCTCAAATAGTCGTGCGATATAATAAAGTTGGTGATGTTATGATTAAAAATCCTCTTGATGCGAATATCGAAGATGAAGTTCACGACCTTATCAGGACAGTGGAGGCAACCTATTCGCAAGTAAGAGTAGAATATCACCCCACACTTGATGAGATTGCTTCAAATTTAAAACATTACATCTCATCTAATAAAAACCCGTGGCCTGAATATCGTGTTTCCGTCCCTTGGGGTATGGTTCGTATTGAATTTTCCTCACGATTACAAGAAATGATTAACCCTTCAGAAACACCGAAATATCGAGGAACACTTCATGAAAGGGTCTTGCAGATGCTTAAGGAAGAATCTTTTAACCCTGTTGAACTTGAAGGTAAAGAAGGAATCAATTTTATTGGTAGCAGTTTAAAGGTTGCCAAACTACTTGACTCTAATTTTCCCAATCATAGTTTGAGTGTTGTTGAGTCAAGCAACGGGGGAACTATTTTGAACCTTGGTGAAAGGTTCGCTCAAATGAAAACTACAACTACTAAAAGAGGAACTAAAATTTACACTAATTCTCAATTCTCTTCCGTGGTAAAATCAATGGCTAAAGGTAACGCTGCCTTTTCTCGTTTTCTTTTAGAAAGTGCTAAGGCTGCGGAAACCTTTGCTACTGAAGATTTTTCCGCACCCGATTTCACGACTCCAACCCCTTCACAACCCTCGACACCCGTATCGCCCGCAGCACCCACTCCTACTCCTTCAACGCCTACACCTGCTCCCGCAGCACCGCAACCCGACATTATCCCTAACGAGTTCTTACAACTTATCAACCAAGGTCTACATTTACTACCTCCTGATGTGGAGACTATGATTACTAATGAAATTGTGAGAATCCAATTCCCTAATCCTGACCCTGACCCTGACCCGCAACCTCCTAAATGTAAGCCCGTTCTCAAGCGAGAACCTCCTGACCCTCGTATGACTCGTATAGACTCCTACAATTGTGTTAATTCAGGAATGCCTAATGGTGACGGATTCGGATGGTCTATCTATGGGACTCTTGAAGAACCAAATCTTTTCGCACGAACCAGCACCATAAAAGAAGTTTTCAAATTGGCGGCAGGACAACCGCAGTTGCGTGAAATATCGGCACAAGAAACGCCCGCAGGATGGACACAGAATCAAACATTACCCGTTACTTGCGCTCAATTAGGTGGCGGTAAAGTGTTAAGATTGCCTTCAGTTTCCGCTGATGCTGTGCCTGTTAAAATAACCTTTATTGGAGGTGGAAAGGATATTCAATATCCACAAATTATTAAATTTTGGAAGGATTCTGCCGATGAATTATTTATTGAAGTAAAGGATTACAAACCTTCACTACACGCTAAATTATCTTTTGTAGTAGATATTGCACATCCGAACTTCGCCGTTATCACAGATAAAAATGCTTTGTTCTCAATAGGTATAAGTTTTAGTGATTATGTAGGTGGTGCAGGAAAGCAATACCCTCATCAACCGCCACTATCGAGTATTTTACAAGGTTCAGGAGATGCTCATGCTGACAAGGTTATTGCGAAAAAGAATATCAATCCTGAGCAATCCATAGGTTCCACACTTAGTATGATGTATGAATGGTTGTGGAATTGGACTTGTGCTGAAATACCTCGTAGTGTTCCCGACATTTTCGATGCTTATCTGCTCACAAACGCAGGAGCGTGTAGACATAGAGCATATATCATGTTCCTCGCTTTAAACAAATTGGGGCTTCCTTGTAGATTTTTAGGTTCAACTTGTCACGCATGGCCTGAAATTTGGAATCCTGAGAAAGGTATGTGGATGCAATTAGACTTGAATGGTTGTGACGACCCTGATAAGTGTCCTGATTGCACTATAAAGAATCCGTGGTTCGGTTTAAGGGAAAAGTGTTGCCCTGATGGTTACGATTTCAACGATGCTTCGGGAGAATGTGAAGCCTCGGATGGTAGCGGTCAAAAGGTTAATTCTATTGATTGCCCGCCTTGCGTTCCTAAACCCTGTCCCGAAGATTATTATTGTGACTCTCGATACAATAAGTGCATTCCCGATTGCGATAAATTATTCGGGACTGACTACACATTTGTAGGTAAAAGGGATGCTTGTGTTAATTGTAGTGATGAAGATAAAGTCTACGATTTTATGACTGATGATTGCGAATGCCCTGATTGCCCTGAAGATTATTTCATGGATAGGACAGGGCATTGTGTAGACGCTGAAGGTAATTTGAGTGAAACTGCACCTGCGGGATTATACCGAGATTTAGCAACAGATGTTTGCCTACCTAAAGATGATTGTGATGAGTTAATGCCTGGTGCTAAATTCAATGAAACCACAGGTCGTTGCGAGTGTATGCCAATTTTAGATGTAGAAGGTAATTTAGTCACAGTTATGGTTTGGTCGGATGTTGAAGGTAAATGTGTTGAAGACAAGGATGATACTTGTCCTGAAGGTCAAATGAAGATTTACGATGTTTCATTAGGAGCATATCGCTGTGTTGATATTCCTGAACCTTCTCCGATACCTCCGAACCCTAATCCTAATCCTAACCCTGTCCCGAATCCTGATGAAGACGAAGAAGAAGAAGAAGAAGAGGATTTGATTATGGATGATGATAAGGTAGTTTTGAATTTAACTCGTTGGGTTAATCTTACGAATGGTGATATTTCCGACACCGACCCTAATGATGCCTCTTTTAGAAGTATTGAAACTAAACAATGCAGACTTCAAGGTAGAAGTGGTTCAGGAAAGCCCTATCCTGTTAGGTATAATGTATTCGCAGATTTACACGGACTTTACGAAAAGTGGATGATGCGTGATTTAGATATGGATTTAGTTACAGCCATCCCCCCAACTTCGGAATTGAATCCTGATTATGTGATTTACTTGGTGGCTAAGTCTGATAATCTTGAGGCTGCGAAAGAGCATATAGAGGTATGGCGAAACAGCCTCTCGGATGCTACTTATGGTATCTTTGGAACACGGATTGACCTTGTGGATGAGAACTTTACTCAGGGCGATATGGAAGGAACTCTTTACGCAATTATTCAAGAGTAACTACCCCAAGCCTTCTTATAGTCATACTACCAAGTAACATTATGTCTCAACCGTGGCTTCAAGAATGGCAAAAATTTACACCTCAAGCGATTGAGGAAATAAAAAGCCACAATGATGATACTCATCTTGAAAAAGAATGGATGAGTTATGTTTATGAGAAAAATGGTAGATACTACATTGGTAAAGCCAGCATGGGTGATGAATCAGCAATATCAGTTATCCCTGCTGAAAAAACTGCCGTGGACGCTGCTACTAAAGGCTTAAGTCCTAACCAAAAGAAATGGACTATTCACGGACACCCTCTAAAAGATGGAAAAATTTACAACGGCAGACAGTATTTTTCTTCAGTAGATTTAATTGATGAATTTTTAGAAGTTCGTGACAGCGATAAAAATGGTGGCAGGAGCAGAATTGTTCAATATATTGTTTATCCTCATCAACAAAAGGAAGGCAGTAAAGAAGTTATTCACAATAGGGTAAGAGTCTTGGTTTTCCCTGATTCTAAAACCATCGTTAAAGCCATGAAACAATCTAATCCTTCAGTAGACCCTTTCGCCATTACAAGAGATAACGGTATGAACAAGTCTGACTCAAACGGAACTACCATGAACGATATGAACATTGATTGGTTTAGATTTCAAGAAGCATTAGGTAAAATGGGACAAATGGGAATTGTCGATATTGAAGGTAAAGGTGGAGAACACAGCCACCCTCTAAATGCTGAATCAATGATGGATAAATTCAACATACTACAAAAGTTCGGACTCTTGATGGCGGCTTTCGGAACAGGATTTTACGCTTTCGGCAAGTTCTCTAAACGGTAAAGTTCAAGAATGAATTGCTCTAAATCCGAGTAAGTGGGATTTTTAAGAACGAAATCCCAATTGAAATCGGAATTGTCGAGCGCAGTTTCCGATACTTCGTTCCTATTAGTCCAATGGTTTTCCCAATCGTCACCATAAACTCTTTGAAGTCGAGTTTTTCTTTCTTCGGCATCAACATCTAATCTGATGGTAATCCACCCTGCCTCTTTTAGAGCCTCTACTTCATTAGGAAATCTTACATCGTCACAAATAGCGCAACCTTTCATACTTGCACCGTCAGCAGCCTCTAAACTATCTTGGATAGATTCGTATTCATCGGCTCGGTCAATCAAGAGGTTAATCCACACCATAGGTTCTATATCTCGAAATTGTTGGCCTATTTTTTGAAGTAGAGAACGGTCTTTGTAATCTTCAGGCATACGAAAATAACGGCGGGCGACTTCTTTTACAGGGTCAGCCAATGAAAACCTTTCTGCTACTTGCAGAATATCTTGGTCGGCTCCACCTGAGCAAACTTCTACATCATGATAATCAGTAATCATATCTAAAAGAGTTGTTTTACCTGAACACATTTTACCGCTGATGGCTATTTTAAGAGTCATGACCTTACTTCGTGACATTTGGGATAAAAGGGTTGTGTTCTTATAGTCGTCCTGCTTCATGAAAATGATTGATATGGTAGATTATTTTGATTTCTTCAATCAACGCATCGGGAAGATGCTGCAAAGGCAAGCGGAAACTTTTGCTGCGGTTACTGCTGCACCTTGTAAGAATTTTTCTTCTACTTCGCTTGATTCAGCGACCATTGACGGCTCTTTTTTCGACACATCCACATCTACTAATGTTCAAGGTGGTGTAGTTCCTGCCAACATTTACAGTTGTAATCATTGGATTATCAACAGCACCACAGCCGACTTTTTTAATACATCGAGAGGGGGTGCATGGCGACCCTCACCACCCGCACAAGCGGGAGATATAATGGCGATGATAGTTTGGGAAATACCTTACACTCGATGCGATAGTTCCACTAATACGAAAACTTACATGAAACAATTTAAGATTTTCAATAAACAATCTGATGGTTCTTTTAGGGAAAACAACACCACAGCGTCGGCTTATCAACCCACACTTATAGGGACTTTAGATTCTTACTATTCCGTAGGCACAGTGAATGCAGATAACACCGCATTACAATCTAATGGGTGGGCTATCCGTATCACCACATCCCAATTAAACACCATGATTAACACCACGATTAACAGTATGAACACCTTCATGGGAAGTTCACCTACGGTAAAATCAGGTTACACCGATTGTTTCATGCTGTCCAGCCAACCTGCTCGATGGGTGAATGTTCCTAACAGTGTGGTGTGGACGAGTTCAGAAGCAGAATTAGCCACCGTAGGAGGGGGTAGACCTCTAAAAGTTGTAATAGCATGGGAAAACTATGCTGTTCCAAGACAAACCCCTACTGAAGGAAGGTATGTCGCCCGAACTAACGGTTCAGGTAGTCGTGTAGTTGTCGGACATACGACGAGTATCGCACCTGATTCAAATGGTAATTTCAACAAAACGCAACTTGCTTCCGAGTTGGAAGAGTTGAAAACAACAGCCCGCAATTATGTTGCAGGGGCAGACCAACAAGAGCAAAAAGAACTCGATGATGGGAGTGACCCAATACAATGTGACGATGGATGGGTTAGTAGTAGAACAGTAAGTCAATGCGGGACTAATACATATAAACAGTATCGTGGAAGATGTCACCGCTGCGTTTGTAATGAAGGTTATGTTACTGATAACTATGATTCCCTACAAGAAGTCTACATTAGTGATGAGAACACTCCTTGTCAAGAAATGAGTTGCCCTGATAATTCTATTTACAATGCTATCTTAGATGAATGTGTTTGTAAAAGTGGTTTTACTGAAAACAGTAGCGGCGAGTGTATAGAAAATGATTATTCCTTAGACCCTAACGATGGTGGTGATGCTGACGATGGTGATGCTGACGATGATAACGATTTACTTGACGATAATGATGATGGTGATGATGAAGAGTTCGACATTGAAGCGCACTTAAAAGAATACGGTGTATGGTATGGTTTTGGATTAGCAGGTGTTTTAGCCGTGTCTTTACTAAGCCCCAAGCGAGGTTGATATAAATGGATTCATTTAAGGTTATGGATAGGAAAATGGCGGAGATGCTTACTTTCCATCAGGAAGGGCATATTGGCCCTGAACAGTGGGCGTGGGGTTATCGTATAAAGGATAATGAAAAAATGGAATCACGACCTGCCACTTTGGAAGAATACTATGAAATGGAATACGATGATAGTAATAATCCTTTTTCGAGGTTTAATGCGAGAGGTAGTAAATCTTGGTCTAACGGGGATATGACTTTGAAGTTAAAAGATGTTGCAGGTTCCGATGGGGCTGCTGCGCTTGTAGTTAAACCTCATTGGCGAGTAAAGGTTAAAATCGAGTTTGGAGATGCGAATACATGGAGATTTAGACAATTAACCAATAGTAGCGGGCAGGAATTCACGGATGCTTTCACACTCTACAATTCTCACCTTACAGACGAGTTGAAAGATGCAATCGGACAAGATTATAAGAATTACATAGCGGGCTATTTTAAAGGTCAGCACTTATCTGAAAATCAAGACTCCACTTCTTATAGTGAGCGTCAAAACAGTAACAAATTTTATGTAAGCAAGAATGAAATTTGGATGGTTCTCGACGGCGATTCAGATGATGAGATTCATGTTGATATAGATGGAGAACACGGTGATATAGGGCAACTCTATTTATCCGCAGGAGGCCGAGTATTCAATACAACTACGAAATTAGATGATTCAAGGTCGTCGGGTGGGGGTGACAATTGGGTAAAGATAACGCTTGCAGGGGTGTATTATAAGCCTTCAGAATTCGGTGATGGAAAAATTGAAGTTCATCGAGGCTACGAAATCGTTCACGACATCGGAAGAGGTGTAATCGAAGCAATAGATTCCAATGGGGTAGTTCTTTTTACTCAAACATATTTTATCAACACCGACGCTAAAGCCGTCAGGAATTACATTAGAGGTGAACTTGATTACAGTGAACAGGTGGCTTTGCGAGATGATGTAGGAGAAGGAGGTTGCCCTCAAAATGCTACTTATGATGCTGATAACAACCGATGTGTTTGTGATGAAGGGTATGTAACCGATATGTTTGGTGAAGAGTGCGTTGTAAAGGAAGAAGATGAAGGTGGGGCTGATACACCCCCAAAAGGTTGTCCTGCCAACTCAAGCAAAGGTGATGATGGATTCTGCCGATGTAATGAGGGTTACAAGTATGATTCAGGGGTTTGTGTTGAAGATGATGGAGATGATAACCTCTCAGCCACAGAACTATTAGAAAAATACGGTATATACGCTTTATTGGCGGTAGGTTCGATATTTGCCGTGTCTATGTTGAAATCTAATTAGGCCAAACCTCTTATAGTCAAACAGATAAGTAGAGGTGATATTCATGAGTTTAATAGACACATTTGCCTTTGAATCAATTGCTAACAAGCAACTTATCAAGGTTGGAAACGACGGAATTGGAAATGGTCGTGGCGGGGGTCTACAAAAACTTGATGTAGATTGTAAAATAGCATGGGGTTCGTGGTCTGAATGGAGTGAATGTCAGGGATATGGGCCTGGTGGCGATTTCTACGGAAAATACAAACAGCGTGTAGGTATAATTGAAAGGTCTTCTTTGGGTAACGGTAAGCCGTGTCCAACAGCAACCGACAGGAATGATGTGTTGATACAAGCCATTATTGAAGGTTACGCTGAAGGAATTGAATACCGAAGCCAAGCAGGAGAAAATTACATCATTGAACATAAATTTAAGGCTTGTCCACGACCTGAGCCTGAAGAAACCGAAGAATCAGAAGAAACCGATGATGCCACCGAACAAGGTGAAGAAGATGGTGAAGCAGACGATACTGCTGAAGGTGAGGAAGAAGAAGAAGAAGACGAAGAGGAAACCGTTACCACTACTACTGTTACAACAAGCGGCCAAGTATCACCTCAATGTCCTGCTAACAGCACTTTCGATGAAGAAGAAAAAATGTGTAAATGTGATTTAGGTTACACGCTTGATGAAAGCACCAGCCAATGTAATCGAAATACTGTCGGTTTCCTTCTCGACGCTAAATGGTGGATTCTAAGTGCCGCAGGTGCAGGTGGAGCCTACCTTTACCATCGCTCTCGATAATCAGAATCTTTTGTGATATTCTGAAGAGGTCGTTCCCATCTTACGATAAAATTTAGAAGTGTGCCATTTCCAAGGTGTATTACGATACTTTTCTTTTAGAGAGTAAGTAAAAGGTTCAGATTCTTTATTGACATCAATCATAGGATTATTTGAAATCCGAGTGGCTATCCTCATAGGAGTTAAATCAACCTTTCTTGATTTCAGTTTCGACCTGATGTGGTCTGCACTAAGATATTCATTTTGTTTAGATAAAATATGAAGTATCGTCCAAAAGTATCTATCTTTTCTTACGGCGAAGGCACAAGTTTGATTACAAAATAAATTGTTTTCCGAATGCCTACCTTTCAGGGTTGTGAATGAATTACAACAATAAGCACAATCGAGTTCCAGCGTGGCTCTTTTAGTTTGGGCTTTACCCATACAAGTTTTATTACAGTAGATATTTTTATTTTCAGGCAGTTCTCGTAACCCTCTCGCTCGTAAGTCTATTCCCACACCACAATGAGTGCAAGGAGCCGTCATTGTATTTGAGGTTTGCTTCATACCTTTATTAAAGGTCAATTCCCATTTATAGCCTTTATCGAAGTGATAAACTCTTGCATAGGGGTTGCATTCTCTTGCCTAACGCAGACATTCCCCTTTTTAGTTAAACCGAAGTCGGAACTTCTGCAAAACCACCATTGTTTTCCTCGTCCACCTACCTTTCTAAAAGCATAAACTGTTTCTACGCCGAAGAGGTCTAAGATAGATTTGTAAGAGTCGTATTGCTCTCGTTCTCTTTTATCAAGATAAAATGGGAATGGCTTGTTTTTCGATTTCACTTCAAATCTAATTCCACAAAACATGATAGGGTCAGTTTCAGTTGAATGAAACATCAAGACATCTACCCCATCGCTATGTGCGCCCCTGTGTCCGAACCAATTTTCACCTAATTCTTCTCGGAGAACTTTAATTAGTTCTCTTTCGTATCGGGTGCGAGAACGATTCCTCATACTCTAACTTAACGCTTTTGTTATTTATCTCATGGCATCCATGATATAAGTCGGAACTAATCTTTCTATCTTTCTTGTTTTGAACCAATGTTTGAAATGTGCATCCACCACATAAACATGACCCCAATCATCTTTCGACCTCATGGCTCTACCGTATTGTTGTAAGAGAGTCCTTACTGTATAAGTTTGATACCATTCTTCGTTATTCTGCATTTTCAAACGAACCTTTGTATCGCCAAGTGAAAGGAACGGTAATTTACAAATAATAACAAAACGAATATCAGGATTATCGTAACCTTGATTGGCGTAAGTGCTAATCAAAATACCGTCACCATCACCTTCTTTGAATTGATGTAAAGTTTCATCTCTCTCTTTTGGATTTTTAGTGTGTTGAACTAAACGAGCCGCAGTTTCAGGGTGGTGGTCAGATAAAATATCTACAATGGCAGATTCAATGCCGTCGGTGTAAGGTAAGATTAAACCTTTATGACCTTCGTAGTGTTTAGCAATTTTAGCCACCGCTTCAGCCGTCTTTTTCAAGTCGGAAAACTGAATTCCTTGTGCTTCTTTATTCCATATCATTAAGCCCCCTTTCTGCGATAGAGCAAGAGGTCGCTTGGCGGATGGGAAAGTGGATTCCGTTATTTTTAGATAAACCGACTCATCAGGATTCAAACCTAACTCTTCCATGAATACTTCAGGTGACACAATAGTTCCTGACATGAAAACTCTTTGGTTGCCAAGAGATAAAAAACAATCTTCAGCGTATTTAGAAACTGAAAGAGGTTCTACACGAAGAACATTTTTAACACCGTCGTCGTCGAATTGATAAACCCACTTTTTCCAATTGTGCTGTAATTCCGACAACATCATGTAAGCGTGTTGCACGAAAGCCTTAGCATCAGCCATTTCATCAGGTCTATATTTCCTATGCTTGAGATTGATTTCTACTTCTTTTACTAAGGCTCTCAACATTAAAAGAATTTGAATACAATCAGCCCTTCTTTCGTTATCAGGTGTATCTACTCTCATAGATTTAATGCTTGGGAAATCGTGATTCAATCGAGATTCATTAGTTTGTTGTTTAGAAGGTTTCTTACCATAAAGTAAGCGAGCAATTCTTTTACGGCTAAGAGAGAATCCACAAAACTTTTCAATCGTTGCTGCTGTTGTGTGGGCTTCATCGACAACTAAAAGTGGACGGGTCGGTAAAGTAGGTTTCCCGAACATCTTCATAGCGGTCAAATAAGTTGTGTTCCCTATGAACCATCTGTTCTTTAACGCTTCGGCATAAGCATCATAGTAACCACACGAAGTTTCAAACGGCAAGCCTTCCATGACCTCTTCTATATCTGTTTGCTTCAAGGCGTGAGGGCAATCGAAACCCTCTATAACTCGGCATGGTGCATTAGCCGCACTACAATTTTCTAAATCTAATTCTTCAAGTTCCTCTTCAGTAAGGGCGCATTCATAGTTACCTCGACCCATCGCTGAAGACATGAAAGGGTGGTCTTGAATATATTGAGATTGAAGACCTTTCAAAGGTGTAGATATATAGGCCGAGTTATCAAAAACTAATGGCAACCAATATGCTAACGCCGACTTGCCTGAACCTGTGGGACATTCTACTATGACATTCTTATAGCCTTTTTGTAGTTTATCTGCTATAAGCGGTAAAAGGTGTTGCTGTTCTTGGCGGGCTTCAGTGTAGGGTGTATCAGTTCCGAGAATAGATTGAAACCTTTCCCAATCTGAACTTGTGTTAGAAGGTTTCACAGAAACTACTTCGTAACCTAAACTTTTAGTTTCCACAGGCAACGAAAACCCTTGAAGGGGTGAACCTCCACCATTTACTGAAGTATGTTTAATTGTTTGTTGCTCGTAATCATTTTGATAATCGAATTCCGACTCGGTTTGGTCTGTGGCCGTAGACTCACCATCCACTAAAAGTCGCAACTTGTTTTTCGCACAATAAGAAATCAGTCTTGGAAGTAAGGGAGAACCTACTCGATACTTACCTTTCCACGAATCAACCTTCCACCACAACTTAAATGAGGTTTTCAAGGTGTCTTTGTGTTCAAAGGTGCGACCTGCGACTTCAATAGTATGGGCTGACACAACTTAAATTAAGGGCAATCCGTATATGAGGCTTCGCTTTCTAAGCCTTCTCACTTGCAGTTGTATTGCTTGCCCCTTTCGATTCTGCATCCCCTTCATCCTCGCCCGTGGGGGCTGTTCTAAGTTTTATCTCTTTTACCTTAGCAAGGTTCGGTTCTATATATGAGAAGTAATCTATGCAATCTTGAGAGTTCGCCCAACCGTTAGCATCGCATAACACACATTTCAATTTCCACTGTTGGTCGATATTCCACCCGACACCTTGGCACAACGGGCAAATTATCCGCCTCATACCTTGATTAAGTGGTGCAACTAAATAAAACCTACTTAAGCCAAACCTCTTATAGTCAATCTGCGAAATAGAAACTGAAGTGAGCCGTATGGGTATTTTAAGTTCCTTTTTCGATGTCGTGGCAGGAGTTTCCATTCTTGCAGGTCGTTCTTCTCTTTTAGATACTACTTTAACCCGAATCGCAGGTCGTAATTTTACCGTTAGAGGGGCTCTTGGTCTTTCGTTTTTATCGGTAGGTTTCATCAACCTTTGGGCTACCAGCCGTAAGCAAAAGAAAATTGAACGCTTGACGAAAGATGCTGAAACCTTTGCCGCTGATGGTGCATATATGAGAAAAACAAAATCTCAAGTCTATGAAAATGAAAAATGGGGTATTTTTTGGGATGGTAATTCCCGATACCGATGGTATGGAATCTCCTTGATAGATAATCCAAATGATGTTAGAATTGTTGCGGAGTATGATGCAAATGAGACTTATCCCTATGCACTTGCTATTCCTCGACCTGATGAGGTGAAACATTTTAGGACATTCAATGAACTTTTGGAACATCTTGATAACATGATGGAAAGAAGTCAGATTGGCGTATTTGCTCATGGAGTGGATGGGAATAGAATGCACGGGAGAAGTAAATATCCTACTGTTGGTGATTGGACTTGGTATGGGGCTGAAGGGTTTGGTGTAGAAACCTTTGAAGCCCCTGCTGCTGTGATGCGAACTTACAAAGGACGCAAAAGCCCTTCTATATCTGCCAAGTCGGTCAAGGTAGGAACTCGTAAAAGAGGTAACGATGGCAAGATGTGGCAAGTGCGCTCGGTCAAAAGCCGAGGTAAAAGAACTCAACGCTGGTTCAAGGATTAGGTGATTCGATGAAAAATTATCCCAAGGAATTCTACGCTAAAGAAAAGAAACCGATTCACATTATCGGTTACACGGTGGCTCTCGGTATGATGGGTATCGGTGTAGCAGAAACAGTTCATTCTTTACCTTACATTGTTAAAGGTGAATCTACTACCACAGGCATTTTACTTGGGCCTATTGGAATCGTAGCAGGTGGCGTAGTAGCCTTTGCTTACTTGAAACAAGCAGGAGTTGTTTATTGATGGTTACAAATAAAAAAGCGTTATCGACACTTATTGCCATTTTAATCGCAAGGAGGTCAGACGAATGAAATTCGATAAAACTCAAAAGAGGGCTCTTGTTTTCGTAGCAGGACTTTTAGGTTTATCATGGTATATGGGTGGTCAATTTGAAAAGGCCGACATGATGCGTTCTGAAGGAAAAATGAGGTCGGAAGCAGATGCTTACGCTTACGCTTACAACGAAGGACACTCCGATAATAGAAAGGACGAAGACTATCAACCTGTTCTTTCATCAGGACGAGAAGAAGGGCGATTCCGAAAAATTCTCAAGCAGCGGGCTGAAACTTTCAATGCCGAATTAGAGGAAGAGGAATTCGGAGAGTATTTCCTTGATATGGATGTCTATGATGATATTCTTTCTTACACGCCCGTAGGAGATGAAATTGGATTCTTTGGTAATGATGGTTTTGTTGAAATCCATGTAAGGGATGAGTTTGTTGGTGATGCTTATGTTTGGAGAGATTCATTGATGGAAGAAGAGTTTGGTGGTGAACACCCTTACATCATAATTAACCATGAAATGTTCCATCTTAATGATTTGAAAAGGATTGATTTAGGTGCTGAAACCTTCAATGCTGAAGATGAAAAGAGAATCAACGGCATGACTCTTGATGATTGGCTTGATGAACTTGATAGAATCAAAGCCACCAAAGAACCATTTTACTACTCAAACAACATTTTAGGTTCACCCAAATATGGTAATATGATTGATGTGTTTTGGGAACAAGGTTGGACTCCACAAGGCACTTTAGATGCGTGGGAGTCTTATGATAGACAAAAAGGCCATTGGGAAAAAGTTAGGGCGGAAACTTTTAACGCTCAAACCACTAAAAAACCCAAACTAACAAAAACTCAATTAGCGGCTTTGAATATGATGAAAGCCTCTACCTTTTACGGAAGCGGAGGATATGCTTATGTGGAAGTAGATAATAGAGGGTGGAAATCTTACACTACAAGACCTGTTCAGGGGTTGTTAGATAAAGGGATAATCACTATACCTAAAGATGAAAACAGAAGATTTTACGGGCGAGTAAAAAGTATGGAACACTACATCGTTTATTTGAATCCTGTGGCGTGGGAATATCCTTTCCAAGATAAGTATGATAAATCGCTATCGCAGGTGGGAGATAAGATTGTTCAAAATAAAAAGATTCAACAACAGGAACACGCTCGAATCCTAAAACAAAAACAAGATGAAGAAAACATGACCTTGAAAGAAGTTTTAGATGAATTATTCGGGGCTGAAACTTTCAATGCCGAATTAGAGGAAGAGGAATTCGGAGAGTATTTCCTTGATATGGGTGTCTATGATGATATTCTTTCTTACGCCCTCACAGGTGGAAACGAGTTCTTCCTAAAAGGGGAAGAAGGTGGCGATTATGTTGAAATTTTTATTAACGACGAATCGGTTGGTGAAACTTATGTTTGGTGGGATAAAGATATGGAGCAGGAGGTTGGAGGTGACTGTCGTTATATTATCATCAATAATGAAATGTTCCATCTTAATGATTTGAAAGAGATTGATTTAGGTGCAGAATCTTTCTCCGCCGAATGTGAGATGTGCGAAGATGAAAATGAGGCTAATTGCACGGTTTGTGGTGGCTGTAATACTTGTTGTGTAATTCAAACTTGCGAAAAGTGTGGCACGGATTTATGTGCTACAACGGAAGAACGATGTTGTGGGACAGCCTCATTCCCTACTTGTGTTGATTGTTGTTCCTGTGATAATTTCACACACAGGATGGCAGAATCTTTCAACGCCCCAAGCGAGGGTGTAGTAGTAAAAAAGGATGTTACGCCAAAGGGCAGTAAGGTAATCGTGGAAGAGTGTGTTGATATTCAAGCGAAAAAGGCAGATACAACTTCCAACTACTACCGAGTCAGATTCCGTGACCCTACCGAAATGAGCAACTTCCGAGTTCCTGCTTGGGCTGCAAGAGCAGCAAACACAATGGGCTCGAAATACTACGATGTAGCAGGAAGTAAGGTTACTATGGGTCAGGATAAATCAGGTAATTGGAAGATACAATCTGTAATGGTTCCTAAAAGAGCCAATGTCGATGTGGACTTAGCGTTAAAGATTGCCAACCATATTCAAGACCGATTAGAGAAGGAAGGTAAGTGGGCTCCGAAGAAGTGTCAAGATAACGAAAGAGTCTTGGTAATCCGCTGAAATTCGATTCTATACCTCTTAAACCTTGGCGGCGTTCAACCGAAGCCTTATTATAGTCAAACGGACAGATATAGTTAGGGATAACCCCTCAATGGAGAGAATTAAAATGAGTGCAATTATGAAAACTGTAAAGACTGTCGGTGCGGCTTCCGTTCTTGTGGGTGGATTATTCCACCTTGGAGGCCCTGCTGTATTCCGTATTCCTCTTGTTGGTGGAGCATTGAACAGTATTTGGAACTTCGGCGTTGGCCCTGTTACCATTCAAAGACTATTTGGACTTGTTACTGTTCTTTACGGAGCCCACGCACTTGGCTTTGACCGCCTTGTAGCAAAGGTTCCTGTGGTCGGACAACCTGTAAAGGATGCTTTGAACACAATGGAAGACGCTCTTGTTCCAGCAGAAGGAAACACATACTCGGTCTGAGTAGAATAGAACTGTGATACTGCTAACCTTTGTTAGCCTTGAGTATCATTAGGTAGAACACCTGATGATATAAAAGAATCGGCTTCTTCATCTGTCAATCTGTTTAAGCGCATTTGTAATGCTCTATCTTTAGAAATATCTGTCTGCGCTCCTTTAGGATAACAGGTTTCACTGAAATCACAGAAGCCACATTTGAAATCTCCGATAGGTTCGTTTTTACTGTAATTGAATTTGTCATATCTCGATTTAGACATTTGACCTATCTCGAATAATTCGTCTGCTAAACTTTCAGGGTATCGCAAAAAGTATTCTCTTTCAGGAGGTTCATCTTGCTTTAATTTACTTTCTAATTCTGAGAATCTTTTAATTATTCTTTCCATAGTCAATCCTTTGACAGGATTAACTTCAACATCCTTTTTACAAAAACGATTGTCTTGACTGTAATTAGGGTTAGGAATAATCATCTTTCCCGTTCCTGTTTTTACTACCGCAGCACCCTCGTAGCCTTCGGATAATTCAATAACAAATTGCTTATCTCGGCAATCAGACCTGTCGATGTAATAAATCAAAGCGTAAGGTGATTCACCATGAACTTTTTCTATATTTTCACGAAGATGTAAATACCACATCACTTGCATAATATAATCCATGTGAGGCATACCTTCAGGATAAAGATGGTTGGATTTTCCAAACACATTCTTATTGAAGGTGTAACCATAACCTGATTTCACTTCTACGATAACAGGATGCTTTTTATTTTCATCGAAAACAATTGCGTCGATTTCACCTGAAACATTGTATTGGTGCGCCCTCAATTTAACATTGTTTTGAACATAAATACCTGCTTTCTTCCATTGGTCTTGGAGGGCATCTTCAATCCAAACCCCGTAAGTCATTCTCCTAAGAGATACCGCATCCCACGGTTCGCTCTTGAACCCTTTTTTCTTATACCACAATTGGCGGTGACATTTTCCAATTAAATTAGGCCGTCCAAACTCATCTACGATTTCACAAGAAGATTGTGTGACATAAAACATTCCGCTGGAACCTCTATATTCAGGTGCTATAAGTTGGTGGTCACTTACTTCGGTCAATTGTAAAGGTAGTTCCGAAGGGTCGGGATTCCAAATATCTTGGTCTTCACCCATTCTTTTCAGAAAATCTAAAGCATCGTCAGTCAAATCGGAAGGCAAAAATATCCCTCACAAAATATCTCGATAAACATAATTGTTAATATCAATGTTGTCCTCACCTTCAGGGAAGAAGAAATTGAACTCACGAATACCTGCTTCTAATTTCTTTTTACCACTTTCTAAAAACTCTTCGGAGCATTCAAAAACAGCAATATCTTGAGTTCCTTTGTCGATACACAAAAATGTGAATGATTCGGCTTCGGGAAACATCTGAAGATACAAATAGGCTTGTAAGTCGTAACCATATTTGTATGCCGACCACTTGAATTTCTTAACATCAATTGTAGTTTTCAAATCAATAATTTGTTTCCCCTTTAGAATATCGGCCTTAGCACGGAAAGCAATCCCGTCAATCATGGCAATTTCAGGAATTTCAAATTGAGCATCTTTTAGATATTCCGAGGCTTCAGAATTGGCGTGAATAACTGCTGCCATTTTTTCAGCCTTTTCGATTTCTGTAATTGTATAAACAGTTCCTAACTGTGCAACTGCCTCTTTGTAGGCTTTGGAATTCTTAGACTTAACATCTACTACGGGTAACGCTGCAAACTTTTCAGGTTCTAAAACCGCCCAATGAATCAACTTGCCATCTCTCAACGCTTGAGTTTCATTCTGTTCTTCACCTTGAGTGATTTCAAGATAATGTTTAGGTGATTTCATCAACATCTTCAAAAGGCTACAACTCAAAGCATTCTTAGTAAGATAACCATAATAGAAATCATCATCATCCATTTTACTGATGATTTCCTCTTTGCTGTGAACTTCACCATCGAGTGTTGTAATTTCATCTGCCGATTCTTTGATTTGTAATGTTGCTTTAACCATAGTGAGTCCCAACCTTATTTGTGCCACTTAGTATTTAGCCTTGGTCGTTCAATTCGTTTTGCTTATCTCTCATTATACCTAACAAATTGTTGAATTGTGGGGCTATCTCTTTAACATCTTGCTTGTCAGCCTTTTCCATAGGTTCACGGTCAGGCCATTTGTAAGTTGTCTTTTGGTAGTAGAACCCGTCTGCGACCATTTTTGCGAGGATGAGTCGTGCTGCTTCAAAATTCTTAATAGAATTCAAAGGGATAGACCAAATCTCTTGGGTGTTTTCGATTAAATCTTCCTCGGTTTTAGCATCGGAAAGGTTGGTGGTGGCGAGAACAGCGAACCTCAAATTAGTATCATCTTCGTCTTGAACCGCAGCGAAATGAACAATGTAAAGGCCATCGCCATCGTCGGCCTCCATCGTGACTTCGACATCGACTAAAATTCCGTTTTCATTCATTAAAAGTTTGGCGTTTTGTATTTCTTTCATAATATCACCTCATAGACTCCTACCGACTCTTTTCATATCTGCCTTTTTCATGTGACCTATAATCATGATTTTACCTGTGTCCGTTAGTTGTAAAAGACAATAAACTTGTGCTTTATCTTCAGGGTCGTCTTTGAAAATTAGAACTCTATTAGTTCCTGCTGGAACAGCCATTTCAGGAGAGCCTGAATCCATTAAAGTTTTCAAAACTTCATCCATAGTATCACTCAATCAATTCGTTAATTATTGTAGTCAATTTCTTTTCCACAAGTGCTACGACATTATCAGCCACAGACTCTATGATACCTAAAGTGTTACCCCCATCCATTTCTACTTGCATAGAAAGTTTAGGATATTGTGTTTGAATGTTCCCATATCTTGCTTTGGATTTGACTTCCACAGTGTTACCATAGGAAACAATTATTTTTGAATTAGATTTGGTTATCGAAGCCAAGTGTTCAAGAATTTGTTCAGGCTCACCCGACTCAAGAATGGCCGCATTTTTATTGGAAGCCTTTTCTACTGCAACTTCTTCAAAAATTGTTATGTCGAAAACCTCTAAACTATCTCCAATCGCTAAACGGCAAATAACTTCGCCGTCGCCGTCGAGAGTATATTGGATTTTGTCACCCTTTCTGTTAGACTTTTTAACAGCCTCGAAGGTGTTATTTGTGAAGTCGAAAAAACCACAATCATAGCGATGCTTACCTTCAAACCTGTGCAGATACATTCTGTGTTTAGAACCTTTAGGGTCTGACCACATTTTATGACCATAGCCTTCTGTTATACTTAGAGATATTTCGTTGTCACCGACTTGGAGGGTTTCTGATTTAGAAAATTCTGTCATAACCTTATTTCTTGACAAGTGCTATATGAAACTAATACTTATACGCCTCTCAACTTTGGATAAGGGTATATTTTATTACGACTTTCATATTGCCAACAATGGTTTTCTTGGTAGTTAGTGGGAGGGTTAGACATTATTCAACCTCCGAAATCTACACCCACAGAAGTTAAGTCGTCCAATTTAACAACTGAAAGGATTGCAGGTTTAGGTTCAAAACCAACCATTCTTTGAAAGGAAGTTTGGCCTTGCCAAGTAGAAGATACTACCATTTGCACTCCTTGATATTGTTCAAGACAGTGACCGTGTGTGTGGCCTGTCACGAAAATTTCAGGAGTATTTTCAATAGTTAAAAGGTCGTGAGGTTCCGAAGCGATTTGATTTTTAACACCCCACTGTGGAGCGAGATGCCGTCTTTTCAGCATTTGTTTCATAGCCTCTTCAGGATTTTCATAAGTGGCTTCAGCGAGATTCATCACCATATCATCAATACTTTTACCGTGATATGAAAGAGTATCTACACCACCTACTTTGAACCTACACGGGTTGCCTACGAAATGACCTGAGTTGAAGTAACTTTGAACTTCTTTAGAAAGAACAGGTTGTGGTTCAGCCAAGCGAACTGCATCGTGGTTGCCTGGTAGAATTACAGTTTCTATATGTTCGGGTAAGCGTTCAAAGTATTCTCCTGTTTGTTTGTATTGGTCGTAAAGGTCGTGGATAGCCAACTCATGGTCTTGATTAGGATAAACACCTACACCATCTACAATATCACCTGATACTACAAGATAACCTATGCTTTGTGCAATCGGGTCGTCGGATTTCAACCACTTCAGCATCTTTTCCCACTCATCTTCAAGAAAGTTATTTGCTCCGATGTGAACATCAGAAATAAAGGCTGCTGATAAGGCTTCAACACCATCCGTATCTCTTTCCTTTTTAATTATGTGTGGAAACAAAGCGTGACGAATCCAAAACAATCCACCGTCTTTACTCATTTGACCTTCAATCGCAATCACATCATCCACAGCAATCGTTCCGACACGCTCTTGCACATCGGGTGAAATCATGGCATCTAATTCACCTGTTGGGTCTTCAATAACCAATCTAAGATAACCTGATGCAGTTTTCTTCGCTTCAATAACCATAACTATTGCTCTTGCAGTTGCATTCCAATCGGAATATCTGCTCCGATTATCTGTCAAGTGCGCCAAGGTATGAACTACATCAAAATCATAAGAGTCCTGCAAGTAACCTTTTAATTTCTTATAGCGGTCAAGGAATAAGTCACGAAAAGCCTCTAATTTTTCCGAGGCTTTAGTGTCTGCACCAACAGTCTGAATAATATCCACTTCTAAAGAATGTTCAGAAGCCTTTTCTGTAAAACGCTTATCCATATTATCAAATCCTGACACTAACGCTTTAATCCTTTTTGAAACCACTCATGAATTGTTCCCACGACATATCCTCTAAAGGAACACAATGATGATTATTCAAACCTACTACACTTTTGAAAGTCCTATCACACTTTTTACAATGTTGTGGAGAATAATTCCGAGGTTGATAATTAGATTTCAAACTGTTTAGATTAACTGTGGTCGGAGTGATTGATTGCGTTGTAGCATCGTAACAATAAAATGCGAGTTTATCTTTAGGAAATCCTTTGGCGATGAGATTTGTGATAGCCTTTTCATCTGAAGTTTTAGGAACATAAAAAAGATAAATCTTAGGTTGCTCTTTACCACCTTTACGAAGTAATCTTCCGATAGTTTGAATTCGAGAACGAACAGAACGAGTCCCTGAAACCATGACACCTACATCGGCATCAGGAATATCAATACCTTCTACTAAGGCTCTACATGAAAGTAGTAATCCTTGACTTGAGGCTGAAAATTTAGCAAGACTCTCTCGACGATTTTTTGCAGTTTTCTTACTATGATAAACTAAAGGATTCAAGTGAGAATATCTACCTTCTAAGCGGTCTAAATCTTCTAAGGATTCGTGAAATACCATTTTTTTATTGGATTTGTGTTTGTGCATCAACAAATCAAGAGCAGCGAAACGGTTCCTCGCACCGTTTAGTATTTCTTTTCTTTCTCGTATCGCTTTTAGAAATCCTCCGACTGAAGTATCATCAGTTCCTCTCGCTAAAAGTTTCTGACAAGTGGCGATAAGATTCCCTCCGCCGTATCGAGCATTCAAACTTCGAGACAACGATATAATAGCATTATGAGCATCATCGTGTTTTTTTTGCTCAAAGGCGGTGAGAGGTATTTGGACAGCCCTGACCTCGAAATCTGAAATAACTCCCGCTTTCAAGGCTTCTTCATAACCATAAGTGTAAATCACTTCACCTAAAAGTTCTGACACCACATCCAAACCTGTGTCTTCTCTTTCAGGAGTTGCCGATAATCCCAAAGTAGCATCATGGTCGGCTGTGAAACAACGAGCAAAGGTAGGAGCCGCCATGCGGTGACACTCATCTGCAACAATAAGATGATTCTTATTAGAGTAATCTTTTGCAGGGAGTAACTTAGCAGCAGTATTGATAACTATCACATTGATACGAGAATTCCAAACCTTTTTACTTCCTTGAACTTGCCCGACTTCAATACCTAAAATCTCTTCAAGTTGGATTCTCCATTGAGTTGCCAACCCTATTTGTGGGACAACTACTGTAACCACACCATTAGGGTTCTTTAACCATTCAACGATAACTGCGTGGGCTACCCTGCTTTTACCTGAACCTGTTGTGGCTTGAACAATACCACACTTTTTTTGCTCCCATTTACTTTTAGCATCTTGCTGCCAATCATAAAGGAGAAATTTATTCCCGTTGCTGATGAAAAAATTAGCCGTCATGGTTCACCCTAAGCAGTAATCTTATTAAACAGTTTCGGTCATAATGACCTTTTAGAACTTCACTCTTCTTCAGTTGTAGAAGGCATACCTCTCACATATCCAGCCTTAATGGAACTGATTTCGTGATTTGGTATTTTAACCATAGTTACGGCTCTTACACCGTGGTCGAGTTCTTCTTGTGTCAAACTCATACCTGTTAAGATTTCAATCATAGCCCCATCAGGTTGTTCGTGAATACCGTTCACAATATGACAATCGGAATCTGACTTTTCGTTCTTCAAGATTTCTTGATAAATTGGATTATTAGAAATATGTTTAGGGTAAGATGGTGTGTGACCTACACCGTAGACAGTTCCATCTTTTGTAGTCAAACAGATAATTGGTAGTTGCATCGAATCTTCAGGTTGCATAATCTTACTTATGACTATTAGGATATAAGGGTTTGTAAAGATAATGACTACTGTGCCATTTCCAACCAACCTTTTAGAATCATCAATTCTACCAAATCATCAAAAAGTGCATCATTGATACCTAAATCTTGTTTAACTTGAGAAATTTCTTCATCGCTTTGTATTTTTTCCAAAGCGGCATAAAGTTTTTTCAATAGTTTCGTGGCTTCTGAATTATTTAGGTCTGTAAGTCTTTCAAAGGTGTAAAGCATTTGTTCACCAACCTAATACAAGGTCTTCGGCTATATCAATCTAAGGGTGACTTCATACAGAAGACAACTAAACAATCTATTAAAGTAGTAAGTTACTCACGCTTTTCCACAGGCTTGTATTTACTGCGAAGTTCTGTTAAAAATGTATTGTTTGCGAGAGCCCATACTGTAACCATATATCCACGCTTACGAGAATCTCCACGGGCTACTTTTGCTTGACCCACTTCTTGGAAAACCCTTCCACCTTCAGGAGAACGGACACCACGGAGAGAATGCGAAATAGCACCCGTGGATGGGAGTTGCCTTTTACCACAATGATTGCGAAGATACTCAATCATTTCAGTAGCCGTAGCCGCACCACGACCATCGCCACCTCCGATTTCAAGGAATTTAATTACTCTTGCTTCATACCACTTTTTTCTGTGCGCCATTGTTTCACCAAACTATACGAGGGAGCCATTAGGTATAAAACTTTCGGTAGGGTATTTAACTGAACCATGATTACGAAACTTATTTGAAGTCGAAAAGTGAAGATTGTCCTTGTCGGGTTTTTTCCTTCGCTTGAACTTTTGTAGGCATTTTAGGTTCATCGTTCAACACTTCCGTAGTCATGAAATATGGGCCTTCACAATAATCTAAAGAGGCCATCCAATTTGAACCTTTCGCTCCGCCCCTTGCGAGGAAAAGATGAAGAGGAATTGTGTAGGTGATGCCTTCGTTGTCTGCGGCGACGATGTTTTCTACTGAAAGGGCGGTTTTCCTCCAAGTAACTACGGTGTCTTGAGGTGCGAGAATATGAGTTCCGTTGGTTTGAGCAGGGAGGCATCGTGTCTTGGAACATTTGGTTAAGCCGAGAAGCCATTCGTTATTCGTTTCGTCTAAGACCGATTCCGATAAAAGTTTATTTGATTCTATGGAGTAAAGGTTTTTTCCTTTGGCGAAAACTAACAACCCTTCGTCGAGAGACTTTGATTCCACCCAATAAGAAACGAGTGCTGCGGGAAATCGTGCCACAGATTTGCCAACCTTGATTCCTTTCTGCGGTGACTCTAAATCGTAGATGGTAGGATTTCTTTTAGCCGTAGCGACTGTTATTACAGGGTGTTCTGCCGTATCTTGAGTAGGATTCTGCTTACATTCAGTGCAGAATAACTCGCCAAGTCTTTCAACTAAGGTGAACGAGTAGAAATTGTCGGGTGCGACACCATTTAAGCGAGCATCTCTTTTAGTCATTCTAACTTCTGCACCATCGTCAGACCATCCTGAAGTCCATTCATCATCATCCCCCCTGTTACTTGCAGGGCTACACCATTTACAGAAAGGTTGAAGCGGCCACACCGTAGTTCGAGTTCCAAACTTGGTTTCCTTTTTTTCTACGATATAATTTACAATTTCATCCTTGGTTTTAGTATAGCGTCCTAAAACTGCTTCAGTTTCAGTTTCAGCGAACACTTTAATGTCCGACTTTTCTTTATTATCTTTAAGAGCAGGTTCAAGAATGGGGAACTCCGCAGTAGAACCGTAATCGTCTACGGAGCCGAGAGTATCTACCACGCTTTTGTTGTAGCCTGGCCTTCTTTTATTAGTCAAAATGTAGGCCACCTAATGCTTTAGTCACTTTATTTGTAAATTCTTCGACAGCGAGAAACATTTTGTTTTCAAAATCCTCTTTATTTACAGTTTTGTATCTATAATGAGGTGGTGCGTTTTCACGGAGAGCGTATTCCCTGTGGACTAATCCTTGTTTCAAAAGAACTGCTAAAGTTCGAGTAATAACTGAAGCATCCAAACCTGTAATGCCTTGGATTTCACGACTTGATAAATCTTGTTCATTCATTTCATTCAAATTGATAAACATCTCGAATTGTTTAGGGGTCAATCCGAGAAGGTATCGTATATTTTCCTCTCCTGTTTTACTTGGCATTTTGTCTCACCTATATCCTAAATTCCTGCCACACCCTATATGAAGTGTGTCGTCACCACGACGCAACGATTAAAATAGGATAAAGTAGTAATAGGTTTGAGATAGTATGGCTGACGATAAGGAAAAGAATAGCAAGGTCGATACTACTTTGTATTTTCAGCGTATGAGTATATGCGGAGATTGTGAACACCTAAAAAAAGGAATAGCCATCAGCAGATGTAATTTATGCGGTTGCATACTTGGTGCTAAGGCTCGAATGAAGAGTGAAAAATGTCCTTTAGGGAAGTGGTAATGTGCATAGGTCATGGGATGATAAACCCGACTTATCGGAAACTGCCATACCGATTTTAGCAATAGGTTTTCTTGTGTGGATTGTTGGGTGGGTATTAACGCAACTCTTTTAAGATATTTGCCCTTAAATCTTGTTGATGAATATCTTTATCTTACATAGTGATGCTAATATCGCAGCGCAGATGGCATCAGACCGCCACAGTGTTAAAATGATTTTAGAAAGCGCACAAATGCTATGCACAGTAGCGCATGATTACGGAATTGAAGCACCCTATAAGCCTTCTTTTAGGAATCATCCTTGCACGAAATGGGTTGCCGAATCACGACAAAATTGGATATGGTTACAAACTTACGCAATCGCTCTTTGTAAGGAATACACTCACCGATACGGTAGAACACATAAAAGTGAATCAGTTGTTACAGAATTACCTATCCCTTCGATACCTAACAATGGATTAACAAAATTTGCTCAGGCTATGCCTGAAGAATATCGTAATGAGGATGCAGTTACGGCTTACCGACAATACTATGCTTGGGGTAAGGGTTACATGAATAAAGGATTAGGGCCTCAATGGAAAAAAGACCCAAGCCGAAGACCTAAGTGGTTCGATACTCTAAATAAATACCCTACGAAAATGACTGTTTGAAAAAAACACTAAACCGAATCGAAAGGCTCAAGAGAATTGCATCTCAGTAGTTGCTAAAAGAAGTTCTTCAGACCAATCAAGAGCGTTGGGGGTGCTGTAATTCAAAGGAGTTTTAGGGAATCGGCATACTTTGAAGTGAAACTTATCAGGGTCGAAAATTACAGTCCCGTTTCTAATGATATGACCCTTGGCGAGGGGTAGAGAGACACGCATTGTTTTAGGGTGAACTGAAAAGGGACACCTACGAATACCCTGTCTTCGCATAGGTGATAGGTCGGCTTCACGAAATTCCTCACCTGTGGCTTCACGGAAAACTCTTTTAACGAAACCCCAAGTTCTTTTAGCGCAAGTCTGTAAGGGATAAAGGTCTTTATCTGTCATGTTGAGAACTACTTTGGCGTGTTCCCACGGAACTACTACATGGAATCCTTTACTACCTGAGTAATCAATTTCTACGAAGGGAACCTTGTATTTATCTTTAAGAAGTTGGGCTATTTTAGCCGAGGCTACTAAGGCATCCATATCCCCGTAGACATCATCAACATCCCATACTAAATCTCTACCTGTGCAGAAACCTTCTGCGTCGAGTGTTTCATTCCAAATTTCGTCCTTCCATTTCTTGAATTCTTGAATATAAGTTTGATACTCTTGTTGCTCTTTCTTACTTCGCAGGGGTGGGGGCTTCAAGGCAGCATTCGGTAAAGCGGGTGCTAATCTCTCTAATTTGCTTGAATCGAAGGTGAGGCAAGATTGATAAACATGGGGGTGCTTTTGAGGGTAAGCAAAATAACGCATCCACTTTTTAACGGCTTGAGTAGTCGGCATAGAAATAGGTCTGAAGAATTTACGAGTTCCTTCAGCGTAAGCCATAATCATAGGTCGCTCTAAACTGTAACCTCTTAAATGATACAGCACAGATTGAGAATCATACCACGGAATGCCAGCCATATCTTTACGGTGTGGCACATTGGTTATGAAGGTTGGCGTATAGAACAGAAGGAGTGTTCATATAGTCTTCCTGTGACATCTTAATGATTATCATGGGAACATGGATGCCTGATTCTGAAGATAAACTCGCTTATGAGATTTATCAAGAAGTCGTCAGACCTAAAATCTTAAAGGAAATTCCTTCGTGGGCTCAGTATGAGAATATGGCGATAACGGGTTGGATGTTGGATGATGAGGGGTTGGATTTCAAAAAAACCTTGTTTTTGGAACCTTACGAAAGAGTAAAAGAATTGTGGAGGTATATGGAAACTGATTTACAGGTGTCGCCGTCAGAATTAGATTACTATTGGTCGTCAATTGTCGAAGGAGGTGAATTGGAGACTACTTTGAAAACACTGATAAGGTCTGCTGAATCGAGTAATGGTCAAGACCACAGTTTATGGAAGTTAAGTGTAGACGATAGTGAAAAGGAATTAGGAAAGAATTTATCCACTCTTCACCCTTATGAACTAAAAAATGCCTACAAATTTACACCCCCGAATCCGCCACCTATTGCACCGCCCACTTTCAAGGATAAGATAGATTATATGTTGGAAGAAACACAATCATTTGGAGGGCCTGATGAAAAACTTAACTATGCCAATGGTCGTAGTGGCGATAGAGGTTCATGGTTGTCGATGTCGGGAAACCGAATTAGAACGGGGTGGGGGCATGACCACATTAGGAGTTACAGTTCAATGTCTTTTAGTAGAGTTTTTGAATGGCAAACAGGCAAGGTCAAAACTATTGGCGAAATTGCTCAAGAATTTAATTATCGAGCGACTTTGCACTTCAGACCTAAAAACACCTCCAACCACACTACGAAAATAATAACAGTTAAAGACGACGATAAAGAGGTTCAAGTAAGACGATATTTTACACATTTACACAATCATGATGTTAGCCAATGGCAAGATAGAACTATAACTTTGTTTATTAGAAGTCTATCTTATGCTGCGAATCAGAAAATGCCTAACGGTAACAAGGATAAACCATTTACTATTGAAAGAGGTGTTATAGAGAACTACCTATCGCAAGACGCTAAGATTTGGATTTACGATACATGGGAAGAATGTTTTTCTAAAGATTGGGAGGAAGCGGCTAAGGAAGCCTATGAGAATATAACACCTATGCTTTTAGGGTTAAGTGTAAGACCTACATTTAGTTATCCACAGGACAAGGAGACTACTTCGGGGCTTGAAATATCGTTAGTAGTAAATAAAAATTCTTGGTTCGATATGAAAAAACATGGGTGGGTAAAAGTTGAAAAATACTACCTTGAAGGTGAATTTAATGAGCAAGCAATCGGATTCGACATACCTGTGGAATTTAGTTTTTTCCACGGTTACACGACTTATGCGGAGCAAAAGCATCCGAGAATGAAATTTTACGAGCGTGGATTCGGCTTATTCAATTGGTGGTGGTGAAATGGACTACAAGTTAGATATGGATGTAGGTTCGATTTTTGCTCACAGGAAAGCAGGGCGGAAAATAGGAGAGTTTTTGTTCCAAACGCCTTTTTTGGAGGGGGGCGGTGAGCGAAGAAACTTCATGTTTGTAGAAAATTCGATGGTGATTGCTAATGAAGACTTGATGAATATGTTACCATCTAATACAGGTGTGGAAATTTTAAAGGCATCGTTAGGGTCGGACTATCGTAAAAGGTATCATGTTAGTTTAGTAGGAGGTTCAGCGGGTTGGGAAAACGAAAAAAAGGTATTCCAGCAACTCCAATACTTATCAACCAGCGACGGAATAAACGGAAGAGACAGGGTAAAGGTTGGAACTATTTGGATTTTAATTTGTAATTACGGTTATAAAAACGAAGCAGAATACGGCATAGGCCACTCAAGAGGCTACAATCTTACATCGAGTGAAATAATTTACGGGCAGGTATCGGATAGCCAAAGAAATTTTTATCTCGGAGGTGTTGTGAAAAACAATGAAGATAGGGACTTGAACACCATAGGGAATGATTGGTATCAGCATTTTACGGAGGGTGACGAAAAGTATGCTAAATATCCACCTCGGTGGCTCAAAGCGATTAGTAAATACCGCCCACAAAATTCGTTAAACTATACTGATTCAAGTCAAAAAGATTGGAATATGTGGGCTGAAGAACATTTACAACATTCTTACGAACCACTTATAGACATCCAACTTTTCACAGCAACACCAAAAACAGGTAACGATGGCATGGGAGTATTCAATTGGTGGTGGTGACATGGATATAGCAGAACAGAATCTCAACTCCTTGAAAGATGCCATTTGGAGTTTAACAGGGATAATCCCTCAAATTCTTATGACTACGGAATGGTGGGATAGTGAAATTATACGGAACCGATTAGGACATCGTGATGTGGGAGAAATGCAAAACTATGGTGAAATGCGTGGAAATGCAGAATTTACAAAGGGCAGTTATTCTACGGCAGGAGAATTTGATAGGTGGACTCATAAGTTCGTAAAGGACATCATAAATGGGCGCATTGAAGGAGGTAGAACGCTTGAAACTGCTGAAGGGCAGGAATGGCGACAATTACCGTTGATTGAAGTTTTAGAAAATTGCACAGACGAGTGGGCTAAGGGAGAAAAAATTACAGGCAACCCCTACACCATAAGCACCATTACGGAAAAAAAGGGTTACGGTAGCACTCGTATGTTTCAAAAGAATGCTGTGTTCCGAATCGACTCGAAAATGAAAAATAAGGATTATGATATGCCGTTCCGTTTGCTAAGTAATTTCGCCCAAGAGGAAAACAGACCTACGGGGTGGCAATACGAGCAACTCATCCATGAAACCTTCCCTCAGATTATGGAAGACGGTAACTATGATAACTTTAATCCTTACATTTTTTACGGTGAAACCGACACAGGAGGTTATCTATGGACGGTAAAGGTGGAATTTGAAATCATGCCTAATATGGATGAAAACTTAAAAGGGAGTAAATTCCCTGTAAAATGTTTCTTGATGTTTCAATTTTCCGATTCCGACTTTTACCGCCCGTGGTTCTTTAACGAGTCGTGCGGAAGTTTCAATTTCGGATTAGAGCGAGTGATAGCAGGTGTATCACGATTTGGCGAGGTAAGTGGGGTCATGGATAACACCGAAGGTGAGCGTAGGGCGTTGAGTTTGGCGTATGAAAATATCATTTATGCCGAACATGGTGGTGACAAGTCGAATGAGGCTGAAAACATTTGGCGAACTGCTTTTTTAGGTGAGCCCTTTCAATCCTACGGAACGCCTTGGCTGCATCAATGGTTAGAGGCTTATCCTCGCCCTGAAGACTCGATGTTTGGTTTATTCAATTGGTGGTGGTGAATTGAGGATTGATTTTGATTCCCCTTCTCGGTTAGAAGACCGAACCACTATGTATTACGACATGGTTAGGGTTTTGGAAAAAACGGGTTTGGCGGATTTCATTAGGGCCGAATCGCAGCGAATGAATTCGGGTTTGAATGCTGGTATGGATAGGTCGATTGACGAAATGTTGGACAGGGGAAAATTCATCGGAGTGGACAGGGAAAAATCTAAAAAAGATTATTTGAAGAGAGGTCGATTCTATCTTGCCACACAGTCTGCCTCCCATATTTGGGCTGTTTTTTATGTTAATCCTGTTGATTGGTTTCAAAAGGACTCAATAGGTTTAGTTTATATTGGGTGGAATGGGCTTCTCCAAATGTTAGAAAGGAAGTTGTATAATCCTATGGCTATAAGCAATAAAGGATGGAACAACGGTTTGAGCGATATTGCGGCTATTGAAGATTATCGAGGACTAACCCTCTACAACAGAACGATTGCTGAGGCTAAGAAAGAGGAAGAAACATACGATTTTTTCCGTGAAGCGGGTTACACCTTTTACGAGTTGCCTAATATAAACTCTAATACGCAGTTAGGTGTTTTCAATTGGTGGTGGTAACGGTGTCGAAGAAACTGAAACCGAAAACAAGTCGAAAGGAACTAAAGCCTCAAAAATACATACAAACAGGCACAGACGGCAGCAAATCTACAAGCCATAAATGGAATATGTCATTCGTGGAACTTTTACAACAAGAAGGATTTTACGAAAGAATCATTGATTACTATACACAGCACCCCTCGTTGTTGAAATACTTCCCCCACATGGTTGTCGGGGATGCAAAAAGAATAGAAGAGTTGGGAGATACCCATGATGATAAATTGAAAAAAGGTCGTTTCTATTTAGGTTATCGGCCTGAACCTTCCGACACCTACGGTAAGCCATCAGAAAAAGGATTGTATTACATTGTTTATGTTAATCCTACTAACGACCCTGATGAAATCGGCATCATGATGATGTCGTTACCTCACCTTTCCGACATCGTAGAATACGACATACACCCAACCAATTCTTTAACCGCAGAAAAAATAAGCGAAAAACTTGGAGCGAGACATAACAACGAGGGTAAAAAATACTCTAATTGGGAACAAAACCATGCTTCAGGTTTTAATCTGTTGCGAAATGAAGGTGCGTTGATTGAAACCAATAGAGATGGTGTCGTAAAAGATAGTTCGTATTACAAAGGAAATATGGATTTCTACTCGATTTTCGATAAGGGAGATTATCTTGGTTTATTCAATTGGTGGTGGTGACATGATTACGAATGATTGGAAAATTTTAGAAGATTCAGGATATGAGTTCAATAAGTGGACACAGTTAGCAGTTATAATGATAGAGGTAGGCATCATTGAAGACATCATTAAATTTGCAGATACAGGTGTGGCAATTTTAAAGGCTCTCACCTTAGAAGAATGGGAACAACTCTATTACAGGTGGCGGAATAATCAAATAATAAGTAATCCGCAAGTAGAGAAATTAAACAGGGGGCAATTCTACATAGGTAGGACTGAACTTAGTAATGAATCGGGTATCTTTTATGTGAATCCTTTAAGCAGGGAAGAATGGGAATCGAATTTCGATGTAGGATTGATTTATTTCGATGCAAAAACTGTGGCCTTGCTGTGCAAGGATGAACAAGAAAACAAGGGGAAGAAAATGACTGAAAGGACTTCCTTATTGAAGAAAATCAATATAGAGTTTGGGGAATATGTGAGTTATAACATGGGATATAATACAAGTTTAGCAGATGTTACGATTCTAAACGAACCTGATGAAAACGGTCATGCTCCGTGGTCTATGGGTTACAACCAAAGTTTTTTTGAAAGTGAGGGTTGGGAATTTTATCCTGTGAGTTTCGAGGTGAAAACAGAAACAAAGTTAGGAGTTTTCAATTGGTGGTGGTAACATGGATAAGGTAGTAAAACATAAAACTATGTATCGTGATATGATTAACATACTCAAAGAATCAGGGTTGGCCGATTCGCTAAACTCCGAGATTATCAAGGTTCATCAATGGGTTGAAGATGTAATCCTATCACCCTATTTGAAAAAGGGTCGCTTCTACCTTGCTTCATGGGGCGAGGGGGAACCTTTTAGATATGTTTTTTATGTTAATCCTGTTGATTGGTTTCAAGATGATGAGGTGGGTTTAGTTTATATCAGTTTGGAAGGTGTTAAAAAAATGTTAGAAGACCCTTCTTTCGACTTTGAATCAGATGGTGCAAAAGGGTGGAATTCTACTTACAGCGACATAATGGCTATCGAAGATTATCAAGGAACTGATGCTCTTAAAGAATTATCTGAATCACTTGCAGGTGATGGTGATTTCTTCCGAAACGATGGTTATGTATTTTACGAATTGCCTGATTTCAGACCGCAGTTCGGTGTTTTCAATTGGTGGTGGTGAGATGAAATTCACGGATAAAATAACAATGGATGGTGGGAGTTTTTATCTGCAATACGCTCAATTTCTTGAAAGAATTGGTTATTTTGATAGATTCGGCACTAAGGGTAACGAAAAATTTTACGAAATGGTGAAAAAACGAAAACCGTATCGTGACGGTAAAAAGGGAGGATTGTTAGAGCGTGGTAAATTTTACATCGGAACCGAAGACGCTTCGTTTAACCCCTACTTGTATTATGCCGTTCCTTTAGGTGGAGGTGAACAAGCCAATTCAAAAAATGTCGGAATCGTAGCCTTCGATTTACCTACTATTGAACTAATGAGAGAAACCGTTAATGATAATTTTTCAGAAATGGATTTGTTTGATTTTACAGGTGAGATGAATAAAATCTACGAAGAAGAGGGCGATGATGATTCGGATAAAAGGCGTGTGGAAATGAATTACATGACTAACAGGGGAATCAACGGGATGTTCAACGGGCTCGGTGATGATTTCTACGGAGATTACAACTATCGCTTTTGGGAAATACCCGAAGAACCTGAACTCGGTTTGTTTAATTGGTGGTGGTGACGCAAACCGTGACAAGTATGACAAAAAAACTTGTTACTTGATATGGTAATTCGCCAACCCTTAATTGGGGCGTTAGCCCACAATCCCTGACAAAATGATAACAAACAATGACAAAGTTGCTACAAACCGTGACAAATTCCAATAGTGCGCTTATGCAGCACACCGACATAAACAGG
>Ga0115545_1000115_pt1 | contig 41959 bp, 36 predicted proteins | sample COGITO_mtgs_1003_FD_87188 | JGI IMG/M metagenome (GOLD analysis project Ga0115545, IMG submission 87188) | Pelagic marine microbial communities from North Sea - COGITO_mtgs_100330 | ecosystem: Environmental > Aquatic > Marine > Epipelagic | place: Germany:Helgoland, sampling site Kabeltonne...
CAGGTAGATTGGCAGATAGATTGGCAGATAGATTGGCAGGTAGATTGGTTGTAGTTTACCGAACAGGGCCCGACATAGCTCTTTTTGGCGGCGCTTCCTGAGGTGAAGCATCTAAATACAAAATTAAGGCTAACCGATACAGCCCATGCGCTGCCAATTCCACTTTATTAATTTTATTTTGATATTTTGACGGCCTTCGGTGGGGGAGTTTTTTTGCAAGGTGTAATTTACTTCACCCAGCTAACAAAAATTCGGGCCAGGTGGCGCTGACCCGAATTGCCACTCTATTAACTCAAAACCTTACTCAAGAATTTTTGAGTCGTTTCTTTTTGCGGGTTTGAGATCACTTGATCCGGCGGTCCCATTTCTTCGATCACGCCGTGTTGAAAGTAGGCAACCGTGTCGGACACATCACGGGCGAATGCGATCTCATGGGTGACACAAATCATGGTCATGCCATCTTCACGCAGAATTCGCAATGTGTCTAACACCTCGCCGACCAGCTCCGGGTCTAGCGCTGATGTAATTTCATCGAAGAGCATATAGTTTGGCTTCATGGCCAGGGCGCGTGCAATGGCCAACCGCTGCTGTTGACCGCCCGACAATTTGGTTGGGTAGACGTCAAACTTGTCACCTAAGCCAACGTGAATGAGTTCTTTTTCAGCTATTGCCATAGCTTCGTCTTTACTCATTTTCTTTACAACCCTAGGCGCAAGAGCGGCATTTTCAAGCACGGTTAAATGCGGAAATGAATTCCATTGCTGAAATACCATGCCCAGCCTCTGTCGAAGCTGATCTTGATTGGTATCGGGATGGTGCACATCAATATCATCAACAATGATTTTGCCCTTTTGAATCTTCTCAATGGCATTAATGCAGTAGAGCAAGGTCGACTTACCACTGCCGGAACTGCCAATGATACTCAGCACTTCGCCTTTTTTGACATCCAGATCAATGCCCTTAAGGACCTCCAAATCACCGAATGATTTATGAACGTTCTGGATATTAATCATAATGCCATTTTCCTTTCAATCTTCTTACCGTAAAACGATAGAGGGTAAGAAATAACAAAATAAAAGAGACCCACACCGAGTAGAATTTCCAACGGTTGTTGTGTACGTGATATGAGCTGGTCGGATGTGCGCAGCAATTCCATATAACCAATAACAGACACCAATGCCGAATCTTTGATGACACTGAGCGCCACGCCCAACCACGACGGGAAGACGGTGCGTATGCCAATGGGGAAACTCACATAAAAGACTGTTTGCCAATAGGTCATGCCTAATGATCGGCCCGCCGTCTTCATCGAAGCAGGTACGCTGTCGAAGCCACCGCGAAATACTTCACTCATAAACGCCATGGTGTAGAGCGATAGAATAATGGAGCCGGTAATAAATGGATTCATTGGATGGCCCATCACCCCGACAAAGGTTGAAAACAAAACAAGTTGTATAATTAATGGGACACTGCGCAGGATATCCAACAGTGCGCCCAACAGGGTATTGGTCACTTTACTGCTTTCAGAGCGAATAAAACCGATCACTATGCCCAGCAAGGTACCAATAACAATCGCCACCACGGAAATTATGATGGTGTTCCAGATACCGATGAGTATGAAGCCAGTATCGTTCCAGGATAAAGGTGTAAATAATGACCCCATTAGATTTCTCCCCGAAACAGCTTTCTGGCCGCTAGCGATGCCGCCAGCAACACTAATTTGGTAATGACGTAGTACATGCAAGCTGCAACCATGAAAAACTCAAGGGTACGGAAAGAAAGCGATTGTAGGCGCTGTGTTTCACCCGAAAGCTCACCCATGCCCACTAATATGCCCAACGAACTCATAAGAATAGACCACACAAATTGGTTGGTCATTGGGTGATAAATTCGCCTGAACATTTGTGGCAATAGGATGTAGCGATAAATTTGGAAACCGGTCATACCCAATGATTTTGAGGCGCTGTATTGGGTTTTGGGAATGGAGTCAAACCCCCCTCGAAATGTTTCAACCAAATAACCGGCATTGATAAATATCAGTGCCGACAATACTGCGGTATAGGGGCTTAGATGAATACCGAAAGCGCCTAAACCAAAATAGGCCATGTAAATTTGAAACAAAGCGGGCGTATTACGGGCAACTTCAACCCAGGCCACGGCCACGTATGAAAAAGGCTTGATATTGTTCATTTTGACAATTGCCAACAACACCGCAAACACGATACCGATCAGCATCGATAGTACGGACACATGCAAGGTAACAAAAGCGCCGCTTAACATCTCGGGCAATTTTTGCAGCACGGTATTCCAATGAAATTCATAATCCATAGTTGAAAACTCTATCTAATTACCGGAGTGCTATTGGTTGACTGTTCACGTTACGTCGCCAGCATATTATTGACGATTCTTAATATGGCGTTGTATCGAACTATACGGTGCTTTACTAGCATATGGGCAGGGTTTGTTAATGCGAACCTCTGCATACACAGAGGTTCGTTTGAGCTAACTGCGTATTAGGTTAACCATATAAAAAATATGGCCAGCAGTTTTTTAAGTTTTTACTTGTTGTCACGTAGCGACTGAATAAGATCGGCAGGCGCGTCAGAGCCAAAATGCTGGTTGTAATGCTCATTCAATTTGCCATCACGGATCTGATGAACCAGGAATAAGTTTAGGTAGTTGATCCAAGCCAATTCACTGCGCTTGGCAATCAGGCCAACAACATCGTCATAGTTTGGCACGAATGGGCCCGCAGCATAGTCTTTAAACTCGGCAGTCTGCAGTTTTGTCGCAATGTTGGTATTAGTACTGATGATTGCGTCAACTTTACCCTGATATAAACCTAAGAAAGCATCGTTTTCAGATTTAAAGGCGGTGTAGTTGCTGTCACCCCAACCTTGTGCTTTGGCATAGGCTAAGTATTCAGTCTCATAAGTAGTTCCGAGTGCAGCACCGACCTTGACGTCTTTGAGGTCATCAAAAGAGTTTATGTTGGAGCCAGACTTAGAGAATACTTGGAATTTGAACACGAAGTAAGGGCTGCTGAAACCTACGGATTTAGCTCGCTCTAAGGTATCAGATGTGGAACCCACAACAACATCGGTCTTACCTGAAATTAGGGAAGGAATTCGATCGCCCCAAGTCAGGTTAAGTACGTTGGATTTAACACCTAAGGCTGCTGCTAAATCATTACAGTAATCAACGTCGAAACCGGCTGCGTTATTATCTTGGTCGAAGTAACCCATCGGAGGGAAATCCAGAACAACACCACAGTTTAGTGTTCCACGCTTAATTACCGTATCCAGCTGGTCGGCATGGACGGTTGTTAACATTAAGGACGCTGCGCCAACGATGACGGCAACGGATTTAAGCATCTTTGCGCTCTTGAATGTGGCGAAGTCTTTTGTTTTGATCATTGATTAATCTCCAAATATTTTTGTAGTTTTGATTATTGTTATGAGTTAAATCCGAATCATCCTTTTTGCTCGGTGACTTGAAAAAAGCCTACCCATTAGCAGGTGAACGATTCCAATGACTTGAATTAGTATTCACCTACGTAAGTTACCATCAATACAATTCGCTCCTTGAGTCAATAATGGTTCACAATCAAGAGGACATGGCACTGATTTTAACATTTATACAGATAAAAGGACTTATTTAGGGCAAATAAACCGGGAATAATGCTGTTAATTGCCTGATTTCTTCTTCGAAGTGGTTTTTACATCTGCTGGTGTCACAAAAACATGCACAACGAGTGTTCATTTTCACACTGCAGCTTGGCTATTATACCGCCAATTGCCATATTCGGCCCTGCCGCGTTATCGGCCCACAGCCTCTGCAACAACTGGTCTTTCGCCTCTAATACGGCTTAAATGAGCCAGATTGGTTGATGTGACGACACAAGAAAAATGCCCGCGAGGGGGCATGTAGGTTTGTTGAACGGCGGTCTGAACGCTCAGTGCCGGTTAGAGGCTATAAATATGGAGCGCTGACCCTGCTTCGGGCGCGCTCAGCTCATCTTGCCCTAGTCCTGCAACAGCGCTTCCAACCGATGCAATGTCGCCATTGCGGGCAGACTTTGAGCGACACTGGCGTTGGCATCACGCCCTTCACGGATGGCAGCAAAAAACTCCCGATCCTGCAATTCAATACCATTCATCGATACCGCCACGTCGCTCAGGTCGATGGGCTGGTCGTTGCCATCAAACAAGTCATCGTAGCGCGCCACGTACGTGCCTTGGTCACAGATATAACGGAAAGTGGTGCCAAACGGGCCGTTGTTATTGAACGACAAACTCAGGGTACACAGGGCGCCGCCTGGGCTTTTCAGGCCAATGCTCATATCCATGGCGATGCCCAATGTTGGATGGATCGGGCCCTGCATGGCCTGCACCTGGCTGGCCGCGGCACCGGTCTGATATTGAAATAGGTCCACGGTGTGGCAAGCGTGGTGCCAAAGCAGATGGTCGGTCCAGCTGCGCGCTTGGCCCAGGGCATTGGTGTTACTGCGACGGAAGAAATAGGTCTGCACGTCCAATTGCTGCAGCGTTAATTCGCCCGCCTCGATGCGTTGGTGCATCCATTGATGACTCGGATTAAAACGCCGGGTGTGCCCGGCCATGGCCACTAGACCGGTCTCCTGCTGCAACTGCACCAGGGCCTGGGCATCGGCTAAATTGTCAGCCATCGGAATTTCGACCATCACATGCTTGCCGGCACGCAAACACTGCATCGCTTGGGCGGCATGCATAGGGGTCGGCGTTGCCAGGATCACGGCATCGACATCGGTGCGTGCGAGGGCTTCGGCCAGGTCATCGGTGGCGTGAGCAATGCCCCGCTCGGCCGCGAAGGCGAGCATCTCGGCGCGATCGGCGCCGACCACGGACGTAACGGTGACGTCGAGGATTTGCGCCACAGCGTCCAGATGTTTGATGCCAAAGGCACCAGCGGCGCCGGCAATACAGACGTTCATAATCAGTTCTCCTAGTAAGCTTTAACACAAGTGAGCTTACCGCTCACCGATGTTTCATTCGATTGGTTGCATTCGATTGGTTGCATTCGAGTGGTTTCGATCCTGACCTCTTTTTGGCCTCAGGCTGCGGTTATCGACTTGCGCCATCGGACCAATAGAGGCGCATCGGATTGTCGACCAAGAGCTGCTGCTGCAGATCGGCCGTCGGCGCAATCTGTGGAATGACATCGACCAGCTGACCGTCATCGGGCATATGGCTGGTCATATTGGGGTGCGGCCAATCAGTACCCCACAAAACCCGATCCGGGAAGCGCTCTACCAGGGTACGGGCAAAGGGCACCACATCGGCGTAGTCGGCTGCGGGTCCTAGGTCACTTAGGCGTTCTGGGCAACTGACCTTGGTCCACATATTGGGGTGGTCTTGCAACAAGGCAATAAAGGCCTGAAAACCGTCGGCGTCGACTCCGGCCGCTATATCGGGTCGGCCCATGTGGTCGATCACCACCGGGCAGTTAAATTGTTGTAGCAACGGGGTTAGCTCGGCCAGATCTGGCGCCTCAAAATAGACCACTATGTGCCAGCCGAGCGGTTCGATCTTGGCTGCAATGGCTAGAAAATCGGCCCAGGGCGTGGTGTCGACCAAGCGCTTGACAAAGTTAAAGCGCACCGCGCGCACACCCGCTCGATCCATTGCCTGCAGTTCTGTCACGCTGATCGACTTATCGACCACCGCGACTCCGCGTGCTAGTTCGCCGGCCGACGCCAAGGCGTCGACCATGGCCGCGTTATCCTTGCCATGGCATGAGGCCTGAACGATCACATTGCGGCTAAAGCCTAAATGATCCCGTAGCGCAAACAGCGCAGCCTTGCCGGCATCGTTCGGAGTGTATTTACGCTCCCCGGCGAATGGGAATTCGGCAGCGGGGCCAAAGACATGGCAATGGGCATCGACTGCGCCCACCGGGGCAACAAAGGCAGGTGTGCGCGGCGCGGGGTGATAGTTTAATAGATCGGTACTCATTCAGTGCTCCAAATCATTAGCCTGGGGTGGCCCCTGATACGCGATAGGCGTTGCAGGCTTTCGCTTGTTAGTAAGTGTTTACTTTTAGCATGAGGCCCTTTAAAAAAGGTTACACCTTAACTAAATACCTGGCCGTCCATCAACTTGCGGGCGCTCAACACCATGGCGACCTGGCTGACCTGCTGCTCGGCATCTCGGGTTAAAACCACTTGGGTGCTGCCACTTGGATGTTCGATGGCAATCTGATCACCCTGCTCTTGGGCAAGTTCATGGGCAACCGAATCGACGATGGCGCAGGCTGTGGCAACCGAGACGGCCCCGAGCACGCCAATTGAAGCGTGGGCACGATGGGGAATAAAGGTTTGGGTGCGCACCGCCCCGCCAGCTTGGGCCGCGCTGATTAGTGTCATCTTTGGCACCGTCTTATCGGTTACATCGCCCAGATTCATCAGATAACCAGCCTGCAGGCGAATGGCTTCCAAGCGCGCTTTTAGACCACTGTTGGCATCCAGTTCGCTCCGGCCTTCAGCCCCGGTGAGGCCAAAATCTTTGGCGCGCAACAGGACACAGGGCATGCCATTGTCGATTAGGGTCACACGATGACCGTCGACCGTATCGAAGGCATTACCGGTGGGCAAGAGTGCCCCGCAGCTGGACCCGGCGGTGTCGGAAAAACTGATCAAGACCGGTGCACTGGAACCTGGCACCCCATCGAGTTGGGTATTGCCCTGATAATTCACCTGACCTTCAGGGGTTTGGACCTCTGCGATGGCAATCTGCCCGGTGTTTTCCATGTAGATGGTCAAGTGGGTCAGGCCATCGCCCGCTGTGACCAGACCACGTTCAATAGCGAAAGGCCCGACGCCGGCTAATATATTACCGCAGTTCTGAGCATCGCTTACCAAGGCCTGGTCCACATATACTTGCAAAAACAAATAGTCGATGTCGATACCGGGCCGATTCGAGCGCTGAATGACTGCAACCTTCGAGGTCAATGGGTCTGCGCCGCCCATGCCATCGATCTGGCGACGATCTGGCGAGCCCATAATGCGCAACAAGAACGCATCGCGCTGTGCCGGATCGGCTGGCAGATCTTGTGCTAAGAAGTAACCGCCTTTGGAAGTCCCGCCGCGCATCCACATGCAGGCGGTCGCATTACTCATAGATTAGACCCTTTGCGGCTAGACGCTCGCGCATCGAATAGATATCGAGCCCCAGCTCGCCGCTGGCCATCCGTTCGCGTTTGGCCGTCTCCTCACGCACCCGCTGCTGCGCCTTGACAAGGACGGCTGCGGCATCTTCGCGGCGGACCACACAAACACCATCATCATCGGCGACGATCACATCGCCTGGGTAGATATGTGCCCCGGCACAGACCACCGGCACGTTGACCGAACCCAGGGTCTCCTTAACGGTCCCTTGGGCAAACACCGAACGTGACCAGACCGGAAAACCCATCTCGGTCAGGTCGGCAATATCGCGTACCCCGGCGTCGATGATCAGGCCCACGCCACCGTGGGCCATCAACGACGTGGCCAGCAGGTCACCAAAGTAACCGGCATTGGACGGCGAAGTGGACGCCAGCACCAGCAAGTCGCCGGGCTGCACCTGTTCGATGGCGACGTGCACCATCCAGTTGTCTGCCGGCGGCGCCGAGATGGTCACGGCGGAACCGGCCAGCTTGGCACCGCGGTAAATCGGCCTCATATAGTCGGCCAATAGGCCAATCCGGCCCTGGGCCTCGTGCACGGTGGCCACGCCGCATTCGGCTAAGCCGGCGATGACCGCCGGATCGGCACGCAGAATATTCTGTACGACTTTATGCATAATTGCCTCCTCGGGTGGCCGCTCGGCAACCCGTCTGTTGTTAATTCACTAGGCCCAGGGCCAGGAATGGAAAGCCGATAATCAGTCCGAGGCGCACTATGTCTGATATAACGAAGGGCACGACGCCCTTGAAAATTTCGACGATACTGACATCCTCTGCGACCGATTTAATCACAAACACATTCATGCCAATCGGCGGCGTAATCAGCCCCAGCTCTACGGTGATCACCGTAATAATACCAAACCAGATCGGGTCGAACCCAGCCTGCATCGCCAGGGGGAAGACCACCGGCACGGTAAGCAGCAACATGGCAATGCTGTCCATGACCATACCGAGCACTATATAGAGGGTCAGGATACAGAGCAGAATCAGCGCCGGACTGAGATCCATGGATCCGACCAGTTCGACTAGGGCAAAGGACACCCGCGACACGGACAGAAAGTAGCCGAAGATATTGGCACCGATCACCATAAAGAAGATCAGTGTGGCCATAATCAGGGTTTCCTGTACCGCGTCAGTGAAATCCTGAAAGGATAAACCGCGGTACAAAGCAATCAACAGCGTACCAAAGGCGCCCACAGCGGCCGCTTCGGTGGGCGTAAAGATGCCACCATAAATACCACCGATAATCAGCGCGAAGACCAGACCGAAAGGCAAGACTCCCTTTAGGCCCATAATCTTTTGGCGCAGCGTGGTTGCTTCACCTGGCTGCGCCAGTTCAGGCTTAAGCCACACGGTGACCGCAATGGCCACCATATAGAGCAGCAAACCCAAGAGACCCGGCATCACCCCGGCGATAAACATATCGCCGACCGACTGCTCGGTCAGCAGGGCATAGAGCAGCAACGCGATCGAGGGCGGAATCATAATGCCTAGGGTGCCGCCGGCGGCCAAGGTGCCCGTGGCCAATGACGAGGCGTAGCCATTCTTTTTCATTTCCGGCAGTGCCACCTTGGCCATGCTGGCGGCGGTGGCCAAACTGGACCCGGAGATGGCAGAAAAGATGCCACAAGAGGTTACAGCGGCTAAAGCCATGCCACCGCGCCAGGCACCAAAGAGCGTTTTTGCGCCATTAAACAACTCGCTCGACATGCGCGCTTTAGAGGCGAACACCCCCATCAAAATAAACATCGGGATCGGACTAAAGCTGTAGTTGGTTAAGGTATCCATAGCACCGCTTTCAAGAATCGAAACGGCCGGACCAAAGGCCACCACCCAGCCAAACCCGATAAAACCGGTTAGTGCCATGGCCAGGGCAATGGGCATACGCAGCGCGATCGCTCCGAGCATACCGGCCATACAGAGCAGGCCTATCAATTGGGAACTCATACCACATCTCCATCACGTTGGTACCACAGCGAATAGGCCAGAGATAGACCGCGCAGGGCGAGCATGGCCATGCCAACGGCGGCCACGGTGTAGATCGAGCTCATCGGCACCAGCAAATCCTGGGTAGTTTCGCCGGTCAGCCGTGCGGCACTGGCTGAGTGCAACAATCGATAACACATCAGAGCACCAAAGATGCCAAAAAACAGGGTAAAAAAGGCTGCTATTCGGGCCTTGGTGGCCACCGATAAGCCTTCGGTAAAGAGCTCCACGACTACCTGACCGCGGTCGAGGCAATAGGGCATGCTGAACACCATGGCGAATAACAGACCATAGCGCACCAATTCAAAACTGCCGGTAAAGGTCAGATCGACAGCCCCATCGGTCATACCAAAGAGGGTCCGAGTGCTGATATCGGCTAACACCGACACCATCATTGAAACCAGGCAGATACCACCCAGCACGTTTAAATAGAAGGACAATAGACGAACAGTAGCGATCAACTGACGCACAGTAAGACTCCTGTGATACTGAAAACCTGTCAGCGGCTAAATTAAAGCACTGCGCTGACAGGGTATTTGAGAACGATCTAGCGATCGTTCAGCTGGCTGGCCTTAGGCCTTACATTCACCGCTCAGTTCGATGGCGCGGTCGTAGACCTCACGACCGGGGATGCCACGGGATTCAAGATCGTCTAAGTAGGCTTTGCTGGCGCGTTCAACTGGACCTTTCCAGGCCGGGTTATTGGTGCCGCCTTCGATCTGAATGATTTCGTGACCGGCCGCTACGGCTTGAGCACGACCCTTCACATCAAGATCATCAAATACCATACCGGCCTTGACGGCCCAATCCATGCCGCTATTGGCATCAATCACTGCTTTGTTTTCAGCAGACAGGCTATCGTAGACGCTATTGTTCATGGTGACGATAAAGGTGAGCGTGTACATACCGCCAACTTCGGTATGGCTATCAGACAGTTCATTCAAGCGGAACGACAAGGCGCCTTCCCACGGCAAGGCGACACCATCGATCACACCGCGTTGCATAGCGGTGTAACTTTCCGGCGCGGCCATACCAACTGGCTGAGCACCCAGTTCTTCGAGGATACCGGCGACCACGGTGGTCGGACGGCGAATGCGTAGACCTTTCAGATCGCTTGGTTCCTTGATTGAAGCGCCCTTAACATGGAACAGACCGGCACCGTGGGTGAACATAAAGACGGGATGGGTATCGGTAAATTCACTGGCCAAGGTGCCCTCGTCAAATAGCTTCTGGACCACACAAGAACCCTGCTTGCCATTTTCAACGACGCCCGGCAATTCAACGACCTGGGTCAGCGGAAAACGGTTTGCGGTGTAGCCCAGTACCGTTGCAGTCACGTCCATGATGCGATTCTTAACCGCATCGTATTGAGCCGGTGGCGCGGCCAACGTGCCGCTCGGATAAACCTCAACCTTGATGCGGCCTTTGGATTCCAGCTCGATAGTTTTCGCCCAAACATCCATCAATTGAGTATGGGGACCGGCGACTGCGGGCCACAAATGTCCGACACGCAAGGTCACATCAGCGGCCTGGACGGCGATACTAGCGCCGCTCAGAGCGCAAACTAATAGGGTGGTTGAAAACAGCTTCTTCATCGTGAGTACCTCATAATTTTTGTTATAGCACCCTAATATAAGAGTGATTTTAGGCTTTCCAGACCGATAGACCTTACGCGCCAGAACTCTGGACGCCGTGTGGGGCGGCTAGGATCTCGATTTAAGTGAACTCCTCGAATGGCCGGTTTAAACCCGGCCTTTATTCACCTATTAAGTATCTGTGCTCCCAGACCGCAATACCATTCATATTTTCTTTACAAGGTATTAGTTTATGTTATAAGTTTATTTTATTGCAGACTTCAAACAGGGGCGTCATGAAAATAATTTCTTTGAATTTCAGGCACTTACGGGCTTTCAAAGAAACCGCCCAATTGCATAGCGTCAAGGCGGCTGCAGAAAACATCTTCCTCACCCAGTCGGCCGTGACTCAGGCCATCGCCCGGCTGGAGACCTACCTCGGCATGCCACTTTTTTTACGCCGCCATAACGGTATGTTTCTGACCGACGCCGGTGACCTGTATCTAATCCGCGTGACCCGCGCGCTGAACTATTTAAAACAGGGCGTGCGCGAAGCGTTACGCAGTGGCGAACGGATCCATCCGCAGGCGCGCTCGAAAATCGCCATCGAAGACCAGCTCTCACACGTCCAAGTACGGACCCTGCTCGCCTTACTGCAGACCACCAGCTACAGCACCGCGGCGCGCCACCTAGGCGTGTCACAGCCGTCAGTGTATCGCGCCGCCGGCGACCTGGAAGATCTACTCAACCTCAGGCTGTTTGAAAAAACCAGTATTGGCATCTCACTGACCAAGGCGGCGCGGCGCCTCACCCGTTTTGCCCAGTTAGCACTGCGTGAGCTGGATTTGGCTCAATATGAGCTAGGTGAATTGAACGGTACCGACACCACCAAGATCACCGTCGGATCCATGCCGCTGGCACGCACCTATATATTGCCTGCGGCGATCAACCGACTGGCACAACTGAAGCCCGAAATCCGCATTGAGATTGTCGAAGGCCACTATGACGATCAACTTCAGCGACTGTTACGCGGTGAACTCGATCTATTAATCGGCGCGCTGCGCATACCCCTACCGAGTACCGACATCGAGCAGGAAACGCTATTTTTAACGCCCCTGTCGATTGTTGGCCGAGCCCAACACCCCTTGACGCAAAGTACTCAACCGAGCCTGGCCGAGTTAGGCCAGTATGGCTGGGTCGTACCGCGCCAGGGTACGCCGGCACGCGCCATGTTCGATCAACTCATTGCCGCCCAACAACCAGCTGTGTACAAGGGGCTGATCGAATGCAGCTCGCAAATTGTGATTCGCCAACTGCTGCTAGACAGCAATCGATTAACCTTTATTTCCCGCCACCAAATTAAGCAAGAGGAGGAATTTGGGTTAATGACGGTCATCGATTTCGATTTGGCTAACACCGATCGGCCGATTGGCATTACCACCCGTAAAGACTGGCATCCAAGCACCACTCAGAAACTGTTTTTAGCAATAGTCCGCAATCTTAGCAGCGCCTTGACCGATAGCGAATCCTAGAGCCAAAAAAGCCCGCACGAGGCGGGCTTTTGCTGGCTGCGAGCGGCTAAACTTTCGGCCCGGCCTGCACAATGGCATCGCTGACTTGGTATTTGGCGAAGTTCGCGTAAAACTCCTGGGCCAGCAGTTTGGCTCGCTCATCGAAGGCCGCTGGATCGGACCAAGTGAGTCTCGGATTGAGCAGTCCGCTGTCAACGCCCGGAACGGAAAGTGGAATATCCAGATTCAATTCCGCCACATGCTCGGTTGGGGCGTCTTGAAGCGCACCGCTGGTGATCGCCGAAATCAGCGCCCGAGTGGTCGGGATATCGAAGCGTTTGCCGACACCGAACGGTCCGCCGGTCCAGCCGGTATTGACCATATAGACGGCCGCGCCGCTAGCGACGATGCGCTTCATCAGCAGCTCGGCATATACGCCGGCCGGACGCGGAAAGAACGGTGCGCCGAAACAGGTCGAAAAGGTCGACTTGATCCCTGTGCCCATGCCCACTTCGGTTGAACCCACCAGCGCGGTGTAGCCGCTGAGGAAGTAATAGGCCGCCGCTTCTTTGGTCAGCTTGGAAACCGGTGGCAAGACGCCATTGAGATCGCAGGTTAAAAACACCACCGCGTTCGGCTCAGCCCCCTGGTTGGACAGCTGACGCTTGCCGATATGGCTGAGCGGATAGGCCGCACGGCCGTTCTGGCTCAAGGATACATCGGTGTAGTCCGGTACCCGCTGCTCGTCCAAAACGACGTTTTCCAGGATAGTGCCGAAGTGAATGGCGTCCCAGATCATCGGTTCGTTCTTTTGACTCAGATCGATGGTCTTGGCATAGCAGCCGCCTTCGATATTAAACACGATACCCGGACCCCAGGCGTGCTCGTCATCGCCAATCAAAAAGCGTTCTGGGTCCGCGCTAAGCGTGGTCTTGCCGGTGCCCGACAGGCCAAAGAACAGCGAGGTTTTGCCATCTTCGCCGACGTTGGCCGAACAATGCATGGGTAATACATCTTTGGCGGGTAAGAGAAAGTTTTGTACCGAAAACAACGACTTCTTCATTTCACCGGCGTACTGCAGGCCCGCGACCAACACTTTGCGCTGGGCGAAACAGACAATTACGACGCCATCGCTGTGCGTACCATCGCGTTCCGGATCGCAGACAAAACCCGGGACATTGAGTACTTCCCAAGCCGGCTTGTCGTTGCTGTTCCACTGCTCTGGGACAATAAAGAGATTGCGAGCAAAAATTTGATGCCAAGCCCGCTCGGTGGTAACGCGCAACGGCAGCATGTGTTCAGCGGCGGAACCCACTTCCAGGTGACCGACAAACTGCTCTTTGTCTGCCAGGTATTGCGTCACTCGGTGCCATAGGGCATCAAATTTGTTGACCGCAAAGGGCTGGTTGATGGGACCCCATTGCACCTGGTCACGGATCTCAGCATCGTCAACGATAAAGCGATCTTTAGGCGAACGACCGGTTCGCTCACCGGTTACGGCAACAAAGGCGCCATTGGCGGCAAATTGACCCTCTTCTTTGCGCACGGCAATTTCAAGCAACTTGGTGGTCGGTAAGTCAACGTGAACAAATTGTGTGTTGGCATTCATAATGATTCTCCATGATTGAGTAAACTATTACTGAGCCAGGCATTGGGTTTCCACAGCTATTGTTCGTTGATTTTTAACACGAATTCAGTAGGCGCAGTCTATAGGGTGGCGGCCATCCCTCATAACCAAAAATCGTCAATTAATTACTGACAAACCGCCTGGCAGTCCACCTCGCTGAAACAAAACTACATTAGCCGATACCCTCTAACAGCCACAGATGCTCGCTTGCATCCTGACAGTGCTTTAATTATAGACCGTTTATGAGCCTAAAAGACTGGAACTAATTGACTCGGATCAGATGCCGATACAGTCTTGAGCACCTTTGTTTATAAACTTATTGACAGTTATTCCTTAATAATAGTTCCCTTGCATGAACCCACTATAGAGTTCAATTTGTCATAAAAAAATTTCCACTTGGTATAAATCCATGTGGTGATATTACGAAATAAAGTACCGGTTTAACCCCAATTCAGTAACTTAATTACAGACTCATTTTTTTTCGAAATAATCACTATACTTATAAAATAGGGGCGGCGGATGCGCCCTATTAGACCTGCGCTGTGCGAATTGTCTGCGGCCTCCTGCAAAATTTAATTCGTTTTGACCTCCGAGCGCTGCGGCAACCAAGACAACCGCGCTGGCTAGAACCGATTAGCCTTGGTTTGACTGTGATCAGGGCAATCATCTGAGCGAGTGGTTAGGCTGTAACGCTTATTGACTTATTGAAATAGGGCAAGGGATATATGTCTGAACAATATTTAGAGTCGGGTCGGCCTCAGCTCCGGCCCAAGCCTGCACTGACCAACGGGCCAAAGAACGCCTTTCAACGGGCAGTGCACCAATTGACAAGTCGCCTAGCCCAATTAACCCCCAGTCTAAATCAACTGATTCATATCTCGATCGACATACCCGCTATCGATCTGCTCGGATGGTTGGCCGACAACCCGCACCCGGAGCAATCCTATTGGCAAAATCGGGACAGTCAGTTTGCTCTGGCCGGCTTGGATCGGGCATTGCTGATTGAGGCAACCGAGTTCAGCCAAGTCGACCGAGTTATGGCCGACATCGAGACGGCACTTGAGCGGGCTAGCAGCATCGGAACGGGTGCCGTTTTTTTTGGCGGGATAGGCTTTGACAACGGCATGACAGGGCCTTGGCAGACTTTTAAGGCCGTCAGCTTTCAAGCACCACTGTGCTTTGTGCAGCAACGGCACGGTCAATTCGAGCTCGGCTTTAATCTCTACAGCGCGACGCGCAGCAGTTGGCACCAGCAGACCAAAAGGCTGACCCAACTGTTGGCCGGTCTGTGCTTCGATACCCCACCCAAACCGGTCGCAAAAAATGCCATTGTCCATCGTCAGGACAGCCTGAGTCTGGCGGCCTGGCGTGATCGGGTGGCGCAAACCCTCAGCGCGATTGCGAACGGCCAGATTCAAAAGGCCGTGTTGGCGCGCCGGGTCGACCTGCGCTTGGCCCATGCGGCCAACTTACCCGACCTCTTAAGCCGCTGGCGCGACCTCAACCCCGCCAGTTTCAGCTTCCTACTGAGTCAGTCCGGCACCCGCTTCTTGGGCTGTTCACCCGAACGGCTTTTTGTCCGCCGCCATCAACGGCTCGATACCGAGGCCATTGCCGGCACCCTGCCGCGCGGGCGCAATCGTGCCGACGACTTATTCTACGGTCGACAATTATTGACCGATCCAAAGCTGCGTCGCGAGCACCGGCTGGTGAGTGATTTTATCGGCCAGCAGCTGGCGCCCTTCTGTACCGAGATCGATACCGAGCATAAAGCCCATGTTCTTAAATTGTCGGCGATTCAACACCTTTGTCAGCCGATTCAGGCCAACCTACAGCCTGGCGTGGCCAATCACCAACTGGTGCAGGCCTTGCATCCAACCCCGGCGGTATGCGGTTATCCACGTCAGGCAGCCAAAGACCTGATCGATCGATTGGAACCGGTTGAACGCGGCTGGTATAGCGGCGCGGTGGGGGTTGTATCGGACGCTGGGGCAGAATTTGCTGTCGCCATTCGCTCGGCCCTGTGCCGTGACAATCGGCTCTTTTGCTACTCCGGGGTCGGCATCGTTGACGGCTCGGTTGCCGAACAGGAGTGGTACGAACTCGAGTCCAAGCTGCAGACGCTGCTGGAGCTAATCGAGCAATGAGTCGACCACTGCGCACGCTCAACCAGGTCTGGAGCCAGCTAATTCTGAGTCGGCTCTATGCCCGTGGCGTGCGCCAGGTGTGTCTGGCACCGGGCTCGCGCAGTGCACCACTGGTGCTGGCCCTGGTTGAACTGACTCAGGCGCATCCAGATCTGGTTGTGCACTCGCATTTCGATGAACGCGGCCTGGGCTTCTTCGCGCTCGGTCTAAGTAAAGCCCTTACCCAACCGGTGGCCATCCTGACCACTTCAGGCACGGCGGTGGCCAATTTACTGCCCGCCGTGGTCGAGGCCCGGCACTGCCATACAGCACTGATTGTGATCAGTGCTGATCGCCCCGATGAGCTGCTCGGGTGCGGCGCCAATCAGGCCATCGACCAACGCCAGCTGTTTGGCAGCCAGGTGCTCGAGCAACTGTCGCTGCCAACCCCTGATGCCGATAGCGCTTTTGAGCATTGGCTACCCGCCTTGGATCGGTTGTTGAATCAAGCGGGCCCGGTGCATCTAAACTGCCCGTTTCGTGCGCCGCTGTATCCGAGCGAGGCACCGCAAGACTGCGTCATGGCTTTACCGGCCTTACCGGCCTTTACGCTCAGCAGATCCATGCCGCGCAGGGCCCAAGCCGACGTGGACTTGGCGACGCCCCACCAAACCCTGATTGTCGCCGGTCGGCTCAGTCCAAGTGAGGCGGCCCGCTTGCTGGAATATTGCCAACATTATCGGCTACCGATCCTGGCCGATCTAAACAGTCAGCTTCGCCTGCACCCGTCCGAGTGGGTTATTCACTATGCCGATCTGCTATTGAATAACGCGCATTTCGTGCAAACGCTAAACCGATTCGAGCGGGTCATTCAATTCTCCGGCCAGCTCATCAGTAAGCGCCTATTGGCCTGGCTCGGAACCTTTAACGGCGAGCATCTCATAGTCGATGGCCAGCGCGACTATCTCGATCCCAACCACCGGGCCCAGCAGCGGCAGCAGAGCTTACCCGACTTCCTGCGCGAGTTGGCCGCACTGCCACTCGGCTGGCCACCGTGTGCAGAAGTCGTGGCGGCCCTGCAGAGCTGGAATAAACGTGCCGCGGCGCAGCTGCCGGCTCTGATCGGCAGTGAGCTGAGCGAAATCAGCGCGGTGACCCGACTGGTGCAACAACTGCCCGCCACTTGTCGGCTGTTCGCCGGCAACAGTCTGAGTATCCGCTTGCTCGATATGTATGCCGAGCCGGCGCTCGCCTACCCGGTGTTCAGCAACAGGGGGGCCAGTGGTATCGACGGTCTAGTGGCCACGGCCGCTGGCGTCGCTGCGACCGCGGTCGAGCCGCTGGTCTTGGTAATCGGCGATACCTCGACGCTCTATGACCTAAATAGTCTGGCCCTGGTGAACCGAGTTGCAGCCCGAACCGGCCAGGCCATTCTGGTGTTGGTGTTAAACAACAATGGCGGTGCCATCTTTAACCTGCTGCCGGCGGCCCAATTGGGCGCGCTTCATCGAGACTTTTTTCAATGTCCACACGATCTCGACTTTGCCGCGGCGGCGGCCCAGTTTCATCTGGCCTATGCTCGCCCGACGAACTTAAGCGAATTGGACGAACAGATCGATCGGGCGATGCTTCCGGGCACCGCGACCCTGCTCGAAATATCGGTCCCGGCCGCGCAAAGTACGGAACAGATTCGTCAGATCAATCGGCACTTCGCGCAACTCACGGCGGGGGGGCTTAGATGAGTGTGCGGGGTGCAACTTCCAAGCCGACCTTGGTCTTTATTCACGGCTTCCTCGGCCGCCCCGCTGACTGGCATAGGGTGGTCGAGCAACTGTCGGAGCGCTATCAATGTCTGTTGCTGACGGTGCCCGATCGAGACGAACAGGGTCAACCCTTAGGCGATTGGCAAGGCCTGCTTCGGGCCTGTGAGCACCACTGGACCGCCCTGCTACCGCACCGCTTTACCCTGATCGGCTATTCGCTCGGCGGTCGTATTGCTTTGGCGCTGAGCCAGACCTGGCTAACCCGGTTGGAGGCCCTGGTGCTGGAAAGCGTCCATCCGGGTCTCAGTACCGCTTCGGCCCGCCACCAGCGTCGGCAGCACGACCGCCAATGGTCCGACGCTTTGCGCACCAAACCGCTCGCCCAGACGCTGGATCGCTGGTACCGGCAAGCGGTTTTCGCCCACCTCAGTGAGTCAGAGCGGGCTGAGCTAATCGATTTACGCTCAGCACAGCAGCCCGATCGGTTGGCCGATCTGCTGAGCGCCGCCAGCTTGGCAGGCCAACCCGATTACTGGACCCAGGCGGCGCAACTGCCTCGGCCACTGCTCTATATCAGTGGTGCCCAAGATGCCAAATACGGCGCCCTGGCCCAACAGCTGGCAGCCCGGCGCGCCAATTTAATCTGGCAGCAGATGCCCAATAGTGGTCATAACTGCCATCACCAATCGCCCCAGGTCTATGCCGACTTTCTCAGCTCTTTCTTAACGCAGGTACTCCATGACTAAAACAGATTCGTCTCTTAGCACCATTAAGCCCGGCGCAGCCTGGCAGGATTGTTCGGCCGACTTTAACGATATTTATTTTCATCGGACCGACGGCATCGCCAAGATCACCATCAACCGACCCGAGGTCCGCAATGCCTTTCGGCCCCAAACTGTTCAGGAGATGATCCAGGCCCTGCATCTGGCGCGCTATGATGAGTCGGTCGGGGTAATTCTATTGACCGGCCAGGGCGATCTGGCGTTCTGTTCCGGCGGCGATCAACGGGTGCGCGGTGATGCCGGCTATGCCGATGACAGCGGCGTCTTTCACCTCAATGTGCTCGACCTGCAACGCATGATCCGTTCGTGCCCCAAGCCGGTTATCGCCATGGTGGCCGGCTTTGCCATCGGCGGTGGCCATGTCCTGCATCTAGTATGCGACCTGACCATTGCCGCCGATAACGCCCGCTTTGGTCAGACCGGGCCGAAGGTCGGCTCGTTCGATGGCGGCTTTGGCGCCAGCTATATGGCCAGTGTGGTCGGGCAAAAAAAAGCACGCGAAATTTGGCTCCTGTGTCGCCAGTACGACGCTCAGGAAGCTGCGACCATGGGCCTGGTCAATAAGGTCGTACCATTGGTCGAGCTCGAACGCGAGTCGGTCAGCTGGTGTCGCCAAATCCTGCAGCATTCGCCCATGGCGCTGCGCACACTAAAATCGGCCTTTAATGCCGGTATCGATGGTCAGGCCGGCATTCAAGAGCTGGCCGGTAATGCCACCATGCTGTTCTATATGACCGAAGAGGGCCAGGAAGGCCGGGACGCCTATCTGCAAAAACGGGACCCGGATTTCAGTAAATTTAAACGCCGTCCATAACGCCCAATACTCCCTATACTAGAGAGGCCACGACCGATGCAGTCACTTGCCCTATGGCACTACCGGCGTCCATTCCGGGCGCCGATGCCGCTGCGATCTCGCCGACAGGCTCTGCTCTTGCCGGCACGCGACGGATTGCTCCTGGCATGGCGGGTCGCAGATCGACAGCTTTGGACCGAGGTCGCGCCGCTACCACTGTTTAGCCAGGAGTCGCTGGCCGACGCTCAAGCTGCTCTATTAGCTCTGATGCGCAGCGCAGACATCCTAGATGTCGGCCAACTGGCCCTGCGCTACCCAGACCATGCAACGGGTCTGCCGGCCTCGGTACGGTATGGCCTCGAAACCGGGCTGGCCTGGCTCAGCACGCCCACAACCCAGCCCAAGGACAAGTTCGAGTTCAGCCCCCAACTCTGTGGCTTGGCCTTACCCGGCACGGCACAAACCTCGGCCTTTCGGGTGGTCAAACAGAAGATAGACGGGGTCGATTTTAACCAGGACTGCCAACGCCTGATCACCGCTGTGGCCCAATTGAGTCCCGGCCAGCGACTGCGTATCGACTGCAATCGAAGCTGGTCCTTGGCGCAAGCAATTCAGGCTCTGTCGCCCCTGCCCGTGGCCCAGATCGACTATGTGGAGGAGCCCTTAGAGGCGATGAGCCTGCGCCAATGCCGAGCGCTGCACCGGGCCACCGGCCTGCCCTTGGCGCTCGATGAGAGTTTGCGGGTGCCCAAGGGTGACCTAACCGGCAGCGCACTCGACCGACTCAGCCCCGAGCAATTGTGCGCCTGCGGCGTCCGCGCGCTGGTAATTAAACCCATGTTAACCGGCTTTAGGACCACCCAGGCGCTGCTCGAACTGTGCACGCGGCGGCCGTTACAGGCTGTTTTAAGTTCGGCCTTTGAGAGCTCGGTGGCGCTTAACCACTACTGGCAACTGGCCCGGCTATACCGTCTGAGCGCGGCCCAAGGTTTGGCCACGGCGTGTTTCTTTGCCGACGCAGAGCCGGATCCGCTCGGCACCTTAGTGTTACCGCCGGGCCTCACCCATGTGGCGGATTTGTTTTGACCTCAGTGCAGTGCCTACTCAGTGAAGCAGCCCGACTCTGGCCCGAGGCCCCGGCCCTGATCGATGCCGGCGCGTCTCATTCACTCAGTTTTCGAGCCCTGGATGAACGTGTGCAGGCGCTCTGCGATCGACTCGCGTGGCCGGGCTTGAATCAGGCGATCGATCCGCACGCCGCTCAGAATCGCCTGGTACTACTCGAGTGTCACACCCGCGTATCCGATCTGGTAGTGATTTTGGCCCTTATCCGCGCCGGTTGGATCTGTGTGCCGACCAGCTTTCGCCATACCGACCGGCAATTGCAGACGCTGGTGCGCACATTGCGCCCGGCTCTGCTGGTGAGCGAGCGACCGCTGGCGGTTGGCTGTCGGCTCTGCCACCCTGTGGCGCTGGAACAGGGTCCGGCCCTAGGCCGGGCAGCGAACCAGCATACCTTCGACGCCGACCAACCGGTCACCGGATTCTTCACCTCGGGCAGCAACGGCACGCCCAAACTGGCGTTACACAGCTACTCGGCCCATCGGGCCAGCGCCGCGGCGAGCCGCCAACGCCTGCCACTTCGACCCGGTGATCGCAATCTGATGAGTTTGCCACTGTTTCATATCGGCGGCCTGGCACCGGTGTTTCGCAATCTATTGGCCGGCAGCACAATGGTCTTCGGGGGCCGCGCCGATGACGCCAGTTTTTTACACCAACAGCAGATCAGTCATCTGTCCTTTGTCAGCGCTCAACTGCGTGCCCTGATAGCGCAAAAACCACAGGGGTTACGCATACCCTATGCCCTAGTCGGCGGCGGACCCATCGATCCGGCGCTGCTTGAATCGGCGCAGCGCGCCGGCATCGAAGGCTGGCAAAGCTATGGTCTCACCGAGATGTCGAGTCAGGTCGCCACCGGCAGTCCCGCGGGTTATTGGCAGGTGTTGCCCGGCAATGAACTGCGTCTCGATGCCGACGGTGCCATCCTAGTGCGTGGCGCCACGAGCTTTCTCGGCTATTGGCGCAATGGCCGCTTGGACCGAAGCTGTTTTTTGCCTGGCGGCTGGTTTGCCACCAAAGACCTCGGCACTTGGCACGACGCTGTACTGTCGATTCATGGCCGTTTGGATAACCTCTTTATCAGCGGCGGCGAAAATATTCAGCCGGAAGAAATTGAGCTTGAACTGCTCCGCCATCCGGCGGTCGAACGGGTACTGGTGTGTTCGGTGGCCGACGTTAAATTTGGTCGTCGGCCGATCGCACTGGTCGAGTTGCACAGCGGCAGCCGCGTTTCCAGCAGCGAATTAAACCGATGGTTGGCGGCCAACTTACCGCGCTTTAAATTGCCGCAACAGTGGTGGCAGCTCCCTAATCGACCGGAATTTACCGGCACTGGCTTGAAAATAAACCGCACTGCGGTACAAACTTGGGTCGACCAACAGGCACATCGATTGACACCCTTGGCCTAAGCTAACGGGCCTTATATTCTGCCAGAAACGGCCATTGTTCGAGGCAAAAAAAAGCGCCCAGTTGGCGCTTTACGAATTAATAAAAAATAAAAATATAAAACATAACAGTACAGCCGCTCGACTACAGCGGGCGAGATCCGTAACGGTTTTCTGGCTTGCGCGGTGGATCGGCACGATGACCTTGTTTGACTTCGGTGACGGCGCCGCCGAGTTGCAAATAGGCGCTTATTTCATCGGCCATTTGCTGACGGATCATATCGTTGTATTCTGGGGTGCGGGCCAACTCTTCGGTGGTGATCGGTCCATCGGTGGTTTTTTTCTGTGCGGTCATATTTCTAACTCCCTAATGCGTCAAACGGTTTCGGTACGACTGTTTCTGAATTCGAACCAAAACTATAGCCGGGCTTGGGCAATTCTCCAGTAGTGCCACACACTATTTATCAGGAGCGACGCGGCTGTGACCCTCGAGCAACCGTCTAAGCACCATAGCATGGCGGCGGCTGACCCGGAGCGGATCGCATACAGATTCGACCGTCAGCCAAAATCCACCCTTTATATCCCGGGTTAATTTTACGACGCGCGGTCGATACACCAGGGTATTACGATGCACCCGAATCAATTGATCGGGAAAACGTTGTTCAAGGGAATTTAAACTCTCATCCACAATCCGCTCGCCTCGACGACTAAAGAGCGAGACATACTTCTGCTCGGCGCGAAAATAATAGACCTCGGTCAAAGGCAGACGTTCCATTTCTCGTCCGGTCTGGACGGCAATACTGGGCACCTGCTCCTGGTCCGTCAAGGCGAGCAGGTGGGCTCGATTGAGTTGGCGGCAATCGTCTAGGGCGTTGACCAACATCTGCCGTTGTATCGGCTTAAGCAGGTAGGCCTGCGCCTTAACCTGAAAGGCCGCCAAGGCGTAGTCGTCGTAGGCGGTGCAAAAGATAATGGCTGGCGGCTCGGGCAGAATCTTAAGCTGTTCCGCCACCTCCAAACCACTCTGGCCGGGCATGCGCATATCCAAGAGCACCACATCGAAGGTTTGGGCCTGCAATTTTTGCAGCGCGTCGAAGCCATTGTGAGCCACGGCCGTTCCGGTGACCTGGTCCAAGTCCTGCAAAAACCGTATCAGCCGATCGCGCGCGAGCGGTTCATCATCCACTACCAGTACCTGCATGGGCTGTTTCCTCCGGGGTTCGCGTCAGGGTTTGGGTAAGGTCAGGGTCACCCGATATTGGTCTTGCGTGCGTTCGATGCGACAGCGCGCACGATCGCCATAGAGCACCCCGAGCCGACGTTGCACATTGTCCAAGCCAACACCATGCCCAACATGACCGGAGCCGTCCGCGCCGATCGCATTGGTCACGCTCAGGGTGGTGACTCGCGGCGTTTGCAGCACCGCGATGTGAATCTGCCCACCGGCCGCCTGTGCCGCCACGCCATGCACTACGGCATTTTCAACCAGCGGTTGCAGGCATAGGACCGGCACCGGCCAGTCCGGATCGTGCACCGATTCCTGCCAAAGCACGCTGAGCCGATCGGTCAAACGCCATTGTTCCAGTTGCAGGTAACCGCGCACCAGCTCGAGCTCTTGCGCCAATGGGCTGAAGCTGGAGGTGGTTTTCAGGTTGGCGCGGAACAACGCCGATAAATTTTCGACCGCCTGTTCCGCCGCAACGGGTCGAGTCACCACCAGCTCGGCAATAGTATTGAGACTGTTAAATAAAAAATGCGGCTTAATGCGCGCCTGCAGCGCATCCATCTGCGAGCTGATCTCGGCCTGGCTTTGATCGATCACGCGCTGCTGCAACTGAAAAAACCGCAAGACCATGGCCGAGACGATACCAATGGCCAGACTCTGTTGCGCGACACCGGCCCAGTTCCACGCGGCAGCATCGACCTGCCGCTGACTAACCAGCAACACCGCCAAACCAATCAACTGCACCGTCGCAAAACAAACCAGCCAGCCGGTGCGCAAGGACCAATAGGGCAACAACGCCCGCAACCGGCACAGGGCGGCGGCGCTGAGCAGAACAATCCACTGCACCGCCAAACTTCGATAGCCCAGCTCGGCCCAGCGAAAGGACTGCCCGGCCAATTCCCACGCCACGACGCAGAGTTCGGACACTAGGACCAAGTAGAACAGCGCCGAACTGGTACAGATGTCCGGAAACACCAAGCGTTGATGGCCTGCGCCCTGCTCTGCCCTAGTCACGCGTTGCGCCTATATCGCTGCATTATGCTCTGTCCCTGGAGTGTTTGAGCCGGGCTAAACGGCTGCGCCAGCGGCTAAATGCTGTCTTGCAGCATTTACGGGTGATGTTTAACGCCATTTCTTTATAATAGACCATTCTTCTAAACCGCTTGGACCAATTCATGAATCAAACTAACTCGTCCTGGGGTGGCCGTTTTGCTGAAGCCACCGATGCTTTTGTCGCTGAATTTACCGCGTCCATCGGTTTTGACCAACGCCTATACCGGCACGATATACAGGGATCCATAGCGCACGCCACAATGCTGGCCGAATGCGCAGTACTCACCGTCGCCGAGAAGGACACCATTGTTCAGGGCCTATTGGCCGTGCAGGCCGATATAGAGGCCGGCACCCTGGTTTGGTCGGTCGCGCTGGAAGATGTGCATATGAATATTGAAGCCGCCCTAACTGACAAGATCGGTACCGTTGGCAAGAAGCTGCATACCGGTCGATCGCGTAATGATCAGATCGCAACCGATATCCGCCTGTATCTGCGTGATGCCATCGATCACCTCAATGGCGAATTGACCCGTCTGCAGCATGCATTGATCGACCTGGCGGGCGCCGAAGCCGACACCATTATGCCCGGCTTTACTCACTTGCAAACGGCTCAACCGGTTACCTTCGGGCATCATCTGCTGGCCTGGAACGAGATGTTGCAGCGTGACTATGAACGGATGATCGATTGCCGCAAACGCGTCAATATCCTTCCGCTCGGTGCCGCGGCCTTGGCTGGCACCACCTATCCAATCGATCGTGCGCGCACGGCCGAACTGCTCGGTTTCGACCGCGCCAGCGAGAACTCTCTCGATTCGGTCTCGGATCGAGACTTTGCGATCGAGTTTAACCATGTTGGCGCGCTGATTATGATGCATCTGTCACGCATGTCGGAAGAGCTGGTGCTTTGGGCCTCGGCCCAGTTCAACTTTATCGATCTGCCCGATCGCTTCTGTACCGGCTCGTCGATCATGCCGCAAAAGAAGAATCCGGATGTACCCGAATTGGTGCGCGGCAAAACCGGCCGCGTCTATGGCAACCTGTTTAGCCTGCTGACCTTGATGAAGTCGCAACCCCTGGCGTACAACAAGGATAACCAGGAAGATAAGGAACCCATCTTCGATACCATCGATACAGTAGCCGGTTGCCTGCGCGCTTTCGCCGATATGATCCCGCATATCGAAGCCCAACGTGAGCAGATGCATACCGCCGCGGCCGGTGGCTATTCCACCGCGACCGATCTGGCCGATTATCTGGTCAAGCGCGGCCTGCCGTTTCGCGACGCCCATGAGGTGGTCGGCGCGTCGGTAGCATTTGGCATCGTCGAACGTAAGGACTTATCGGAGTTGAGCCTGGAGCAACTACAGCAGTTCTCAAGCCTGATCGAGGCGGATGTCTTTGAGGTACTCACGGTGGAAGGTTCGGTCGCGGCACGCGATCATTTCGGCGGCACTGCGCCCAATCAGGTGCGCGCCGCCTGCCTGCGCGCGCAAGTCTTTTTAGCCCAGAGATAGAACTCAAGCGCCCGGGCAGTCACGCTGGGTCTTGCCCTGGAACTGACCGGTACGGCTTTTACTTCGTGCAGCCGAGCCGGTCACTCCACGCAGAACACACCGGTGTCGTCGTGTACCGAATGACCTAGGGCAAGGCCGGCCATCGACATCAACTCCTCGAGCGTTTCGCCATGATCGGGGCACTGCACCACACCGATCTGCCCTTCCGCCGCTACCGTCTGATCCCGAGCACGCAACGGCTGTTCGATCATTTGCCGCAATTGGCCGGCAAAATCGCGCAGCGTCGACAATGAATTCATCAGCTGTACGAAAAGCAGAAACTGATCGTGGCTGACCCGCATAAGCAGATCGTCGGGCCGAACCCGATTGCGCAAGCGCTGACCGATCACCTTCAATATTTCCTCATCCATGCCATAGCCGGTGCTGTTGTTCACCGCGTCGAGATTGGTAATGCGTAACAGCAGGCAGCTGAAGGCGCCAGCGCGACGCCAACGCGTAAAGTGCTCCGGCAAGCTGGTTCGATTAGGCAACCCGGTGAGATCATCGTGGTCGGCCAGATGCGCAATTAGCTTGCGAACATCATCGAGCTCTTGCTGCTGCTTAGTCAAGGCCCCGCGCAGCTCATGCCGACCGCGCACATTTAACAGATTGGCCAAGGCGATACCGATGACCGGGGCAATATACTCCAGTAGGCTGAGCGCTCGGGCGTCGAAGACATTGGCTCGGCGAGATTGTAGGCTGAGCAGGCCGATCACCCGGTTTTCGCATTTTAGCGGCGTAAAGGACGCCGACCGAACTGGGACCGGTGACTCGGCGGGCACTAGTGCTTCGCCCTGGACTCGGTCATTGTGAAACAGGATCCGGCCTTGCTGCACGGCCCGGACCGACCAAGAGCAGTCCTCGGTCAGCAATAAGCTGCTCGGGGGCAGACATTGATCTGCGTCCAGTAAGCAGTCGAATACCAGTTGCTCGTGCTCAACCTCGGCAATGCCGATCACCTCGGCATCGATCCAACCCACCAACTGTTCGCGCAGACGGCGCGCTAAGGCATTTGGGTCGAGCGCGGCATTGACCGCCATGGCAATACGATTCACCGCCTGCAGCAGGGCGTTGCTTTCGGCCAAGATTTGATTATTTTTGGTGGTTTGCGCCACCTGACTGCGCAATGACTGGTGCATCGCTTCGGCCTGGAAGCGTGCCCACTGCAAGTTAACTTCACTGTCGCGCATCTGTTTGGCCATTTTTTCGGCCGCTTGGAAATGGCTCGACGCTAAAGCGTGGCTACGGTGGCTAACATAAAAATTGGCCAGGGTGGAATGAATCTGACGTTTGAGCGACAAGGGTGCCGGGGCTTCCGCTACCAATAGGTTTAACCAATGGATACCGCGCTTGGGTTGGTCGGACTGCAAAAAATCCAAGCTCGCCTCGAAGGCTAAAAAATAGCTGTCGACATTGTCACGGTCAGCATCTTCCCAGAGGGCGCTAAGCTGGCTTTCGCCGGTCTTAAAGCGCTTATATTTGGCGGTATAGCGCGCTTGATAGTAATCCAGTGTTAAGGCGGGGAAATGGCCGCCTAGCGCCAAAATCGTTTCTCGGCAACCCTGCAGTTGAGAGCGCACCTGGCTATGCTCACCGCGATAAAATGCCAAGCGCAACACCAGCAGTTGAATTTCAACACTGTCGTCGTTCGCCAGATCAAACAGGCTCTGCAGCTTGAGCAGTTCCTGTTCCGCGTCAGACCAATAACCTAGGTTCATAAGGGCGCGGGTCAGCGCAATGCGGATAGCCACCGACCAGGGCGCGGGCAATTCATAACGCACGATCCAAGATAGGGCCTTATGATATTGCGCAATAGCCAGCGAGTATTCCCCGATGCGGCCATAGACCGTGCCCAAACCGTAATAGCCATGGGCTAGGTGCTCGGAATCCTTGGCATCCGCAAAGAGACTGATGGCTCGATAAAAGGCCTCAACCGCTGGGTCGCTCCTGTTTTGTAGGCAACAGGCCCAGCCCAAGAGCAGATTGGCCAAGGCCAGGGCACCAATCCAGCCGTTGCGTTGCGCCCGCACCAAGGCCTTTTGGCCCAGAGAATACGCCTTGGCCGGGTTGGCTCTTACGCACAGAAGTGCCGCTTCGAGCTCGCGTTGAATACCCTCTTGGTTCATACGGTCACCACCGGGTCAGTACCACTGGTCAGATAATGCATTGCCTGCCAATGGGTCATGCGATACGGCAGGTATCGCCAGACTGTCAAAATAATTCAAATTGACCATTCATTCACGGGGTTGAGCTGGAGCGTATAACGGATGGCCAGGCTGCTATCAGTCTAGTTAATAAATAGCGCCTTTGCCGAGTCCGTAAGCGCTTTTATCCAGACATAAAAAAACGCGGCAAAGCCGCGTATAAAAGCCTACAACAGACGTAAACAGGACTAGGGCTCAGCTTACGCTGACCGACTCATCGCTCTACAGGCCGGCATTCCCTCAACAACCCAGGATTACAGAATTCGGGCTTCGGTGACCGAGTCAAAGAAGACCGCCTTCTCCATATTAAACAAAACATCCATCATTTCGCCGGGACGCTTGGCCTCTGCTGGGTGGACACGGCATTCGCATTCTTCGTCATTGATTCGAGTGAGCACTAGGGTATCGGCGCCGGTGGGTTCGGTTACCTCGACCTTTATCGCCACCTTGGTGACGAAGGCATTGCTCTCAACGTGCGGCATAACATGGGTCAGCTGCTCTGGGCGAATACCCAGGATAACTTCTTTGCCGACGTACTTGGCCAAGTTGGCCTGCGACGGTGGCGATGGCAACTTGTAGCGGTGACCTTCGGAAGTGACCACAACATGACACTGCTCGCCCTCTTGACCCACTTCACAGCGGATAAAGTTCATGGAGGGCGAACCCATAAAGCCGGCGACAAAGATATTGGCCGGTTCGTCATACACTTCTTGCGGCGTACCGAACTGTTGCACCTCGCCACCTTTCATAATGGCGATACGGTCGGCCAGTGTCATCGCCTCAATCTGATCGTGGGTCACGTACACAATGGTGGTACCTAAACGGTGGTGCAGCTTCTTAATCTCGGTGCGCATCTCGACGCGCAATTTGGCATCCAGGTTCGACAGCGGTTCGTCGAATAGGAACACCTGAGGTTGACGAGCCAAAGACCGACCCATCGCAACACGCTGGCGCTGACCGCCGGAGAGCTGGGACGGCTTCCGTTCGAGCAAATCGGTAATCTGCAACAACTTGGCAACCTTCTGCACGATCTCTTCAATCTCGACTTTGGGCATCTTACGAATTTCAAGACCGAAGGAGATGTTTTTGCGCACGTTCATATTCGGGTAGAGCGCGTAGCTTTGAAACACCATAGCAATATCACGATCTTTCGGGGCGGCATAGGTCATGTCGATGTCGCCCATCAAGATTTCACCGCTGCTGACTTCTTCCAGTCCAGCGATACAGTTGAGTAAGGTCGACTTACCGCAACCGGATGGTCCTACTAGGATGACAAACTCGCCATCCGGGATAACAAGGTTAATGCCTTTAAGAATGTGAGTCTGACCAAAGCTTTTTTGGACATTTTGAATCGTTAAACCAGCCATAAATCGAACTCCTAATTAACCTTTCACTGAACCGGCGGTGAGGCCGCGAACAAAATATTTACCAGCAACAACATAGACAAAGATGGTCGGCAAGGCAGCGATGATGGCACCCGCCATATCGATATTGTAACGTTTGTCACCTGTGGTTGAGTTGACCATATTGTTTAAGCCCACGGTAATGGGTTGCGAACTGGGATCGGAAAAAACCACGCCAAAGAGGAAGTCGTTCCAGATTTGGGTGAATTGCCAAATAATCGACACCACCAAGATGGGTGTTGAAATAGGCAAGATAATCCGATAAAAAATCATCCAAAAACCGGCACCATCAAGCTTGGCGGCCTTAATAAGCTCACCCGGTAAGTTGACGTAGTAGTTGCGAAAAAACAGGGTTGTAAAGGCGACCCCGTATACAACGTGGGTAAACACCAGGCCGGTGGTAGAGCCGCTTAAGCCCATTTTACCCAGGACAATCGAGTGCGGTAACAGAATGGCCTGGAACGGCAAGAAGCACCCGGCCAGCAACAGGGCAAAAAACAATTCACTGCCGCGAAATTTCCAGAAGCTGATCACATAGCCGTTTAGGGCACCAAAGAGCGTCGACAACAACACCGATGGGATCACCATGCGGATCGAATTCATAAAATAGGGCTGCAAACCCAATTCATCGCGCGCACCGATCTGCACCTGATTCCAAGCCGCATGCCAGGCGTCAAAGGAGAAACTCTTGGGCCATTCGATCAGTTGGCCGACCCGGATTTCGTCCATGCTGCGAAACGACGTTAGGATCATCAAGAACAGCGGGGCCAAATAATAAAGGGCGACGATAACCAGCACGGCATAGAGAATACTGCGTGCGGTAATATCTTTATAACGGGCGTCTTTTACTTTATTCATTGTTCTTTCGTCCTTAACTCAGAGTACAGGTACGGAATCAGTATGGCCGCCACGCCCATCAACATAATGACCGCCGATGCGGCACCCACCCCGAGCTGGGAGCGTTGAAAGGATATTTGGTACATAAAGATCGCCGGCACATCCGTCGCGGTACCGGGTCCACCGCCCGTTAGGGCCATTACCAGGTCAAAACTCTTTATCGCGATATGGGACAACATAATAAAAGCTGAGAAAAATACCGGCCGCATGGACGGAATAATAATCCGGGTATAGACCGAAAAGAGGTTCGCGCCGTCGAGTTGGGCGGCTTTGATAATAGAGGTATCGATGCCGCGCAGGCCGGCCAAGAAAATCGCCATAACGAAACCACTGGACTGCCAGACACCGGCTATCACCACGGTGTAGATGGCCATATCTGAGTCGACTATCCAGTCGAAGCTGAACGTTTCCCACCCCGCATCGCGCATAAATTTTTCGATGCCCACCGAAGGGTTTAAAATCCACTTCCAGATGGTACCGGTGACAATAAAGGACAATGCCATGGGGTATAGGTAGATGGTGCGTAGGGCACCCTCAGCACGAATATTTTGATCGAGCAGGATGGCAAAGACCAAACCGACTATCATACAGATAGCGATAAAGAGAATTCCGAACAAGGCTAGGTTGGTCAGTGCAACCATCCATCGTTCGTTTTGAAATAATTTGACGTATTGTGAGAAACCGGCAAAGTCATAGCTCGGTAACATACGCGACTTGGTGAAGGACAGTATGGTTGTCCAGATAATAAAGCCATAAATAAAGACTATGGTTACCGCTACGGTGGGCGAGAGCACCAGCTTGGGCAGCCAATAATCTATGCCTTTGGGTCGTTTGGATTGAGACATGCGATTTCCGTTTTGTTGATTGTCGTTGAAGGTCCGAATCAGCACTCAGTGCGTTGTCATCGGTGAACTGCCGTCAGTATAGTGCCTGCTTATCAGGAACGGCCACCGTCCAAACGCCTAACTGAATTGTTTAGACATGACAGAGGGTCGGTAAAGTTCTGAATACGGAACGAGGCGAACCCTCGTTCCAGAGTAAAGTGTCCCTAAAAGCCGGGACACTTCGGTAGCAGCTTACATGCTTGCTTTGATGGCATTAGCCAACTTAACAACTGCGTCATCAGCGCTCATGTCTGAGTTGAAGAAGTTAGTCACGACGTCACCCATTGCACCGGAAACCGCTGGGTAGGTTGCCATACCGTGGGCCATAGACGGGACCAGACCTTTGCCAGATTTAGACGTTGCTTTGAAGGTATCCATAGATGCCTGCGCACAGCTGTCGAATCCGCTCATGTCTTGATCAAGACGAACTGGGATAGAACCCTTGTTCATGTTGAAAACGTCTTGGAACTTAGGTGACAGAACCAATTCAGCCATTTTCATTTGCGCTTTTTGGTTTTCGGCATCACGTTGCTCAAACATCACCAACGAGTCGATGTTGAAGGTGTATTCACCCTCAGTACCTGGGAATGGCAAGCAGTAGTAATCTTTGCCTGGGACCTTGCCGGCTGCAGAGAATTCACCCTTAGCCCAGTCGCCCATAAACTGCATGGCGGCCTCGCCCTTGATTACCATACTGGTGGCCACGTTCCAATCACGTCCTGGCGCGCCTTTGTCGGTATAGGCTTTAACCTTACGGAACTCTTCAAACGACTCAATCATGGTCTTGCTTTGAATGGCGGCCATATCCAAGTTTACGAATGCTTTGTTAAAGAAATCAGCACCACCAACAGATAAGACAATGTCTTCAAAGGTCGTTAAATCCTGCCATGGCTGACCACCATGAGCGATTGGGATAATGCCGGCTTTTTCAAGCTTGGCGGATACAGCCCATAATTCTTTCATGCTGGTTGGCGGTGTCAGGCCATTGTCATCAAAGACTTTTTTGTTGGCCCACATCCAGTTCACACGGTGAACGTTCACAGGCGCGGCAACGTAAACACCGTTGTGCTTCATAACGTCAGAAACGACTGGCGGCAACACACCATCCCAGTTGTTGGCTTTGGCAACGTCAGTCAAATCGGCCAGAAAGCCCAGATCGCCCCATTCTTGAATGGCAGGACCCTTGATTTGAGCGGAACCCGGAGGATTGCCCGACACGGCACGCGAACGCAATACGGTCATTGCGCTATCACCACCGCCACCGGCGATGGCGGAGTCAACCCAGGTATGACCTGCGTCTTGGACCATTTCTTTCAAAACGGCTATTGATTTTGCTTCGCCACCGGAAGTCCACCAATGCAGAACTTCAACTTCGCCAGCCTGAGCTGCCGATACGATAGTGCCACCTAAGGCTAACGCTAGTAGTGTCTTTTTAAACATCTTTTACGCCCTTCTTTGTTGTTGTTGTTGTCAACAGATTAAAATCTGATTTTAGAATTGCTTGGTCTATCCCGCGCTGCTACTTACCCTATCGAGCCGGTGACACGCACCGCCGGTTTGATGTGCAGTCTGGATGATTCAGACAGCGTTACTCTAGTCCGAAGCGTCTATGGAGTAACGTCTCCAAGAGCAACCTAATGTAACAAAGCTCAACATTAGCCTGACCATATTACAAAGGGGTGAACTGGGAGAGTGTTAACTGGGTCAAAAAAGCCAAGGGTTAGGCGCTTAAGGGGCCGGAAAATGGACTATTATTGTTCAAGGACGGGGCGGCAGGATCTCAACACCATATGTAACATCGGTGTTACAACAAAGTCACCAGCCAAGCACAGAGCGCGGTCAAACCCTCCACATCGCTCTGGCTAAAGTCGTCCAAGCGGTCGCTGTCGACATCCAATACGCCGATCACAACCCGATCTTTAATCAGCGGCACGACCACTTCGGAGCGCGACGCACTGCTGCAGGCAATATGGCCGGGAAAGGCATCGACATCCGGTACCCACTGGGCCTCGCCGGTTTGCCAGGCAACGCCGCAGACCCCCCGACCAAGGCCAATTCGGGTACAAGCGATGTCGCCTTGGAACGGCCCCAAGACCAATTCATCGCCATCGACCAGATAGAAGCCGACCCAGAAAAAACCAAAGGTCTGGCGTAACGCGGCCGCAACATTGGCCAGATTAGCGACCCTATTGGGCTCGCCCGCCGTCAAGGCTTGCAGCTGCGCCAGCAATTGCTGATAACGGCTGCGCCGATCGGCGCCGGTGTTGGTGAGCAGTTCTTCAGCCATCGGTCCGCCTAGGGATTGGTGTGCGGGCGCTGGGCCAGCTGTTTATAGATGCGTTGGGCCTGGTCGGTCATATTGCGCTGCTCAAAGAGCTCGGCCAATTTCAAACCAGACTGGCGATCCTGTTGTTGCCAACCCTGCTCCAACCAACTTTGTGCACTACCCCAGAGCTGTTGCTGCAAGTTTACCAGGCCTAGGGTACGGCAAAAAATCGGTCCGCAGGTCACTGGGGTATGATTCTCGAGCCAGCTCAGCTTGTCCAGATTGGCAATCTGCAAGTCGATCAGCAGGGCGCTGTGCTCACTCTGGCCGGGTCGTTCCAACAGGTTTTTCGCCCGTTTAAAAGCATTGGCATGCTGACCAATCGAGGCCAAATAGCGGATCTCGGCGACCAAGATATCCGGCAGGTTTCGCTGGGCTTTGGCCAACGGCTTTAAAATTGTCACCAGTGCGGTTTCATCGCCCTGGGCTTGCTGCAGCGCCGCGGTTACCGTCTTGATCAACCAGTGTTCGCGAAGTTGTGGTTGGATGTGCGCCGCCTCATTGACACCGGTCAGCAGCGCGGCATAGTGCGCCTGCTCGTAGAGGGCTTGCCAAAAACGTTCCCGCAACCAAGATACCTGAGCCAGATCCGAATGCGCCTGTAATAAGGTAACAAAGGCTCCGTAGTCCTTGGCCTGCCAGCAGCGTTCGGCCTGCAAGGTCTGGGCAAAAAGCTTTAATTCCGGGTCATTGGCGACAAAGGCGGCATAGCGCTCGGGCCACTCGCCCTGTGTCAGGCCAATGGCCAAGGCGATGGCCTGCGGCAACCGGTCGGAGCCGCCGGCATTGGCGACGCGTTGCAAGGCGGTCAAGGCGCGATCATCGTCGCCATCGAGCCAGCTGGTGATGGCAATGGCGGTTTCCTTCTTAGCGGCCTTCTGATCGCGCCGCAATCGATAGCGACTGAGCATTCGCGTGGGCCCCAGTTTGCGCCATAGGGCCACCAGTCCAAGGAGCGCAATCAGCAGACTGATGATCAACGCCAGACCGCTCCAAAAGGTGGTTTCGATCAACCAACCGTGCCAAGCGACCATAATCACCCCGGCGTCTGCGATCATCATCTGCGCCAGCGCACCGCCCAGCAACAGCAGTATGGCCAAGACCACAACCCACCCCATCAGTCGAGTCATTGGGTGACCTCCACAACGGGTGCAGTCTGTTCCGACAGATACATTTCGATGGCCGCGCGACTGCCCTGGAGATCAGGCCATTGCGGATTCAACACCGCCGTTTGCATAGCGGTCAATTGCTGCTGCCAAACCTCGGTCGGGAATTGGCTGGCCATTTGCGCCAAGACGTCCCGCGTTTGACTCAGGGCAACATCGAACAGATCCTGATTCCGGGCCAGCAGCGCTAACTGACTCTGATCGATGAGCAGCAGCTGATGCTGACGCCAGCGTTCAAAGTCGTTCATCAGGGCTGGGGCTTGCATCGGAACATCAAGCCGCTGGATCACCACAATCTGTTTGAGACTGTGCCAGAAACCGGTCAGGGGTGTGTCATTGACAGGTAAAGCCTTTGGCAGACTGGGTTTGGGCACCCAACTGAGTGCTTTAATTTGGCCCGCAAGGGCATCGAGCGCAAAGTAGAGACCATTCACATCGGCCGACGCAACCGAGTCCAGGGCCAGCAGATCGATCGCCAATTGACGACGTAATGGCAACACCGCCGCCTGGTCTAGGGTCGATAGAATCTCGTCCGCCGAACGCAATAGACCGGTTGCGACCAGGGCCGATGCATCCAGCTGCAAGCGCTGCTGGGCCAAGCGGGTTAGAGTCAGGGCTTCCTCCAACGGCCAGCGATTTTCATTGCGATTGGCAACCCGATTCAGGCGCTGAGCCGAATCGATCACCAGGGTTTCCAACTTACTCACGGCCTGCTGCCAAGCCGCACTGGATTCCTGGTTGCCGACCTGCAGTTGTGCGATCTGCCGCTGGCTTTCTTCGAGGCGGGTTTCCAGGGACTGCTGTTGCAGCCCAAAGGCCGCTATGGCACGCTGATTTATTTGCCAAAAGCTGAAGCCGGCGGCGGCCACGGCAGCAACAACCGCCGTCACGAGCAGCAACCACGCTAGCCGGCGCAGTGCGGGTCTGCGGGCCGGATGCTCGGCCTTGCCGGCTACGGAGCCGCCTGCTTTACTCGCTTTTTCAGCCCCAGCCGGCTGAGCGCTTTGGCCGGTATTTTTTGCGCCACCGACGCTCGCCTTCTCGCCTGAAGAGTCCTGCGTTGGCGCCCTGGTTGTATCTGCAGCCTTTGCGGGGCTCGGCGTCTGCAATTTATCCTGTTCGTGCTCAGTCATAACTCACCTGTGTTTAGGAACGGCGTTGCGCTGCGCAACGGACATCATTAACTGATAAAGCGCTTCCGGTGTAGCACCCTGGCCTGGCACTATCGTTTGCAAGCCTTCGCGCTGGGCCCACTGCACCAAACGCGGCGATGACAGCCACCATTGGCCGGGCCATGCGTGCCAGAAGGTCGGTGCAGAGGCCAATAATTGCTGGCCAAAATACTCTGAGCTGACCCAGATCGCATCGTGCTGCGGGGCCAGTTGAACCAATTTTGTCAATGCTTCCGGAATTAGCCCGCGTTGATACACGTCGATACTGTCGACTCGAGCGCCGCGTTGGGTCAAGGTATCGGCGTAGATTAACCGACCGCCCACACCCTTGACAATAAGCCAATTGTCATCGTTTTTCACTTGGCAAACGTCCAGCCTGAGCACGTCTTCGGCAGTATAGCCTCGTTCCGGATGGGTCGCCGTTAAACCGGCCGAGCGCAGCACAGATGCCGTCTGGGGACCATTACACAACCAGCTAACTTCGGCCGGCGCCTGAGGCCAATAGGTATCTATGGCCTGCACCAGAGCCTGAGCCGCCTGGGCACTGACACAAAGCACGGCCTGATAGCGGTCGAGATTCAACCAAGTATGCTTCTGGCTCGGCGTCTCAGGCAAGGGCGTCAGACGCCACGGATCGACAAACTGGAGCGATCCGGGTGCCTGCTCGACAATGGACTGCCAGCGCGCCTGGTCGGCCGTTGCCTTGGGCACCAACAACCGCATGTTAGAGCGCGGCCAGAATCGTCGCCGCGCCCTGGGCCAGCAACTGGTCGGCAATATCGACACCGAGCTGCTCGCCCGCCAGCATTTGTTCCTCGTCGCTGCCCACCAAAGGGATCTCTGCCGAGGCTTTTAACAGGGTCACGCCATCGACCGAGCCGACCCGACCTTCTAGGTGCATGCTGTGCTTGCCCAAGGTCGCGTAGCCGGCGATTGGCACCTCACAGCCGCCATTGAGTTTACGGTTCATGGCGCGTTCGGCGCGCACTCTCAAGGCCGTCGGGGCATGGTGCAGGGGCGCTAGCAGCTTTATCACGCGATGATCTTGCGCGCGCGTTTCGATGCCGACGGCGCCCTGGCCGACGGCCGGTAGCAGCCAATCGGCATCGATATGGTGGCGAATGCGCTGCATTAGGTCCAAGCGAATAAGACCGGCACTGGCCAATAGAATCGCCTGGTACTCACCGGCATCGAGCTTGGCCAATCGGGTACCAACGTTACCGCGTAAAAAATTGATCTGCAGGTCCGGCCGTCGAGCCAATAATTGTGCCTGACGACGCAGGCTCGAAGTGCCGACAACGGCCCCCAATGGCAGGTCATCGAGATGTTTAAAGTCGTTACTGACAAAGGCATCGAAAGGCTGTTCCCGCGCGCAGATAATCGGCAGCTCGAAGCCGTCCGGCAGATGCATGGTCACGTCTTTCATGGAGTGCACGGCAATATCGGCCCGCCCTTCGGTGATGGCAACTTCCAATTCTTTCACGAAGAGGCCTTTACCGCCGACCTTGGACAGGGCGACATCCAATATCTTGTCGCCCTTGGTGCTGATCAGTACCAACTCCACCACCAGATCGGGATGGTATTTGAGCAGTTCAGCTTTGACGAATTCGGCCTGCCACAAGGCCAAGGGACTTTTTCGGGTAGCAATTCTCAGCGTTTCGGTCATGTTTCGGTCTTTGGGTTGATTTTGCCGCCAGTGTAACATCGCTCAAGGGCGGTTGCCGACGAGCTTTGCGCCTAATTGGTAAAGGGCCGCTCAGCTCGGCACCTGGAACGGCATGATTGACTGTAGCGAAGCGTTCAGCAGGCCGATAGATGGCATAGAACCCAACCGCTAAGGCATTGACATGAGCCGTATGAGAAAAGCCCGTGCCACCTCAGGCAGGCGGACCCGTTCGCGCTGTGCTATTCGATTTCGATCGCGGTGACGTTTTGGAAGCCACGCGGCAGCTTATTGCCCCGACGGCCGCGTTCACCCAGATAATGTTCAAGATCGCCACTGCGCAGTTTCAATTTGCGCTTGCCGGCATAGATCACCAAGGTGTCGCTCGCGCCCAGCACCACGGCACCGATCATCAACTCCTCGCGCAGTGCCGCTCGGGTCGAGGGCACATTAATAATCTTATTGCCCTTGCCTTTGGCCAGCTCGGGCAGGTCTCGGACCGGAAAGACCAGCATGCGGCCTTCGTTAGTGACCGAGGCCAGATAGTCGGTGGCCAGTTGTTTGACCGGCACCGGGGCCAGCACCTCCGCCCCAGTTGGCAGGTTCAACAGGGCTTTGCCGGCCTTGTTTTTGCTGATCATATCCGCCATGCGGGCAATAAAACCATAGCCGGCATCGGAACTGAGCAAGTATTGATCGTCCGGATTACCCAACAACAGACCCTTCATTTGCGCGCCCGGTGGTGGGTTCACCTTGGTCGTTAAGGGTTCTCCCTGGCCTCGCGCCGACGGCAAGAGGTGGGTTTGCAGCGCGTAGGAGCGACCGGTCGAATCGAGTAATACGGTGGTTTGGTTACTCTTTCCCAGCGCAAGCAAGGCAAAGCCATCACCGGCCTTATAACTGAGCCCCAGGGGATCCAGCTCGTGCCCTTTGCCGGTGCGCAACCAACCGCGTTCAGACAGCACCACGGTCACTGCTTCATTGGGCAGTATGTCCATTTCACTAAAGGCCGCGGCGTCCTGACGCTTGATCAAGACAGTGCGCCGCTCGTCGCCGAAGGTTTCGGCGTCGGCGAGAATTTCTTTCTTGATCAGAGTCCGCATGCGGGCCGCGGATCCGAGAATCTTCACCAGTTTGTCTCGTTCCATAGCCAATTCATCTTGCTCGGCCCGGATCTTAATTTCTTCCAGCTTGGCCAATTGACGGAGCTTAATCTCGAGGATCGCCTCGGCTTGAATATCGCTTAAACCAAAGCGCGACATAAAGACTTCTTTCGGCTTCTCTTCGGTGCGAATAATGGCGATCACTTCATCGATATTGAGATAGGCAATGAGCATACCGTCGAGAATATGCAAGCGGGCGAGCAGCTTATCGAGCCGATGCTGCAGGCGACGGCGCACCGTATCGGTTCGGAATTCCAACCATTCACTGAGAATACCGCGTAAGGATTTAACCTGCGGCCGACCGTTAATGCCAATCATATTGAGATTGACGCGGATGGTTTTTTCCAGATCGGTACTGGCAAACAGATGTTGCATAAGTGCCTCAACATCGATTCTATTACTGCGCGGTTCGATCACCAGTCGGGTTGGATTTTCATGATCCGACTCATCGCGTAGATCGGCCACCATCGGCAATTTTTTAGCCTGCATCTGCGCGGCGATCTGTTCGAGTATCTTCGAGCCCGAAACCTGGTGCGGCAGCTCGGTGATAATAATATCGGTGCCGTCCATCATATATTTGGAGCGCAGCCGCAAGGTACCCCGGCCACTTTCGTAGAGCTTTTGCACTTCATCGCGCGGCGTAATCAGCTCGGCACCGGTCGGGAAATCAGGACCCTTGATGTGCATCATCAGGTCGGCGACCGAGGCGTCCGGTTGATCGATCAGATGTACACAGGCGGAGGCAATTTCGCGCAGGTTGTGCGGCGGAATATCGGTCGCCATGCCGACCGCGATACCGGTGGTACCGTTGAGCAAGACGTGCGGCAAGCGGGCTGGCAGCACCACCGGCTCGTCCATGGTGCCATCGAAGTTGGGCGTCCAATTCACGGTACCCTGACCCAGCTCTTCTAGAAGCAGTTGGGCATGTTTGTGCAGTCGAGACTCGGTGTACCGCATCGCGGCAAAGGATTTCGGATCGTCGGGTGAACCCCAATTACCCTGGCCGTCAACCAGCGGATAACGGTAAGAAAAGGGTTGTGCCATCAAGACCATGGCTTCATAACAGGCACTGTCACCGTGCGGGTGATACTTACCCAAGACGTCGCCGACCGTACGCGCTGATTTCTTGTATTTGGCCGTGTACTTAAGCCCGAGTTCGCTCATGGCATAGATGATGCGCCGCTGAACCGGTTTCAGACCATCACCGACGTGTGGCAAGGCACGGTCCAGAATGACGTACATGGAATAATCCAGGTAAGCCTTTTCGGTGAAGTTGCTCAGCGACATGGTTTCGAGGTAATCGGGGCTTTGGTCAGACATGCAAAGAACCTGTTTTAAATCAATCAATTAACTGGGTGAGTTCGAGCTCAAGCGGCTAGTGTCGCAATTTCGTCCGCAGATGACAATGCGGTGCAGGAGCATTTGGCTGCATTTAGGCGTATCTGGGCCCGCTACCGACTGCTGCGGCAAAAGGGGCCCAGGGCCTGACCACCCTAGCGGTGGTACTTGGGCGAGAGTTCGACCACCGCCTCGACGAAGGCGCCGGCATGGGCTGGGTCAACAAACTGATGGATACCGTGGCCAAGATTAAAGATATGACCGTTGCCGCTGCCATATTCAGCCAGAATCCGATCCACTTCAGCGCGGATACGATCTGGGCTGGCATAGAGCACGCTCGGATCCATATTGCCCTGCAAGGCGACCCGATCACCGACCTGAGCGCGCGCCGTGCTCAAGGAGGTGGTCCAATCCAGTCCGAGGGCATCGGCACCACTGTCGGCCATCACATCGAGCCATTGGCCACCGCCCTTGGTAAAAAGGATCACCGGAACCTTGCGGCCCTGATGTTCACGCTTAAGGCCAGAGATGATCTGTTTCATGTAGTCGAGCGAAAACTCTTCATAGGCCTTATGGCCGAGCGCGCCGCCCCATGAGTCAAAAATTTGCACCACCTGGGCACCCGCTTCGATCTGCGCGTTAAGATAGTCGGTGACCACCAGCGCCAGTTGCCGTAACAGTTCGTGCAGCACCTCGGGCTGGCTATAGGCCATCGCCTTGCAATGGCGGAAGTCTTTGCTGCCACCGCCCTCGATCATATAGGTCGCTAGGGTCCAGGGGCTGCCGGTAAAGCCGATCAGCGGCGCGCGTCCGTTGAGTTCGTGGCGAATGGTGCGCACGGCGTTCATAACATAGCCGAGTTCATCGTCCATCTTCGGCGTCGAGAGCAAGGCCAGATCTTTCTCACTGCGGATGGTCTGCCGGAATTTCGGCCCCTCGCCCGCTTCGAAATAGAGTCCCAAGCCCATGGCGTCCGGCACCGTGAGAATGTCGGAAAAGAGGATCGCCGCGTCGAGCGGATAACGCTCTAAGGGCTGCAGGGTGACATCACAGGCCAGCTGAGCATTTTTACACAGGCTGAGAAAATCTCCGGCTTGGGCCCGAGTGGCACGGTATTCGGGCAAGTAACGTCCGGCCTGGCGCATCATCCAGACCGGCGTGCGGTCAACGGGTTGACGCATCAGCGCGCGTAGAAACCGGTCGTTTTTCAATTCTGTCACTGTTTTTCCCCTTATTTCAATATCGAAGCATTATACTGGCTGTTCGCTCTCGTTACGATGATCTTGCACCTACGATGAACTTTTTAGGCCATTGCTTGTTTTCCGACGACACTCCCGCCGCGCTGGCTGGCAGCCTGTGGCCCGACTTTGCCCGGCGTCCAGAGCCATCGACTTGCTCAGCGGGGTTTTTGCAGCACTTCGATCGGCACCAATGGATCGATAAGACTACCGATCATCACCCGCTCTTGGAGCCCTTGCGGATCGAGCTGCGGCCGGTATTTCGCAAGACCACGCCGATTGTTATCGACATGATGTTGGATCATCACCTGGCCCAGCACTGGGCGCGCTACCACGCCTTGGCCCTACCAGCCTTTGCCGAGAACGCGTATCACCAATTACAGCGTTTCGACGAACTGACCTGGTCGCCACGCTTTGAGCGAACTCTGTTTTGGATGACGCAACAGGATTGGTTTGTCAGCTATGCCAGTTCGGTTGGCATTCAGCAAGCGCTCTCGGGCATGGCCAAACGCATTCGCTTCGACAATCCAATGGTCGAACACAGCCTGGTGGCCGTGCATCAGACCAATCTTTTTGTCGACACATTAGACCTCTTTATCGAACATTTGCTCACCCAGACGCGCACGCACGAGACGCCGGAGTGACTCTTGATGGCGTCGCTGAAGCGGCACCTGAAGCGCTAATGTGACCCGTCCTAATATATGTTGACGGTTTTTATTGAGCCAACTGAGCATCTCAGTTGGCTTTTTCATGCACGCTTGCTGGGGTTAGCATCCCCAAACTGCTGTGCGGTCGTTTGTGATTATAC
>Ga0115545_1000132_pt1 | contig 38925 bp, 29 predicted proteins | sample COGITO_mtgs_1003_FD_87188 | JGI IMG/M metagenome (GOLD analysis project Ga0115545, IMG submission 87188) | Pelagic marine microbial communities from North Sea - COGITO_mtgs_100330 | ecosystem: Environmental > Aquatic > Marine > Epipelagic | place: Germany:Helgoland, sampling site Kabeltonne...
AGCAAGAAAGCGGTGAGCTTGCCATGTTGGGCGATCAATCCTGGATCGTTTTTTTGCCGGAGGCTCTCGGCAGAGGGGGGTTCATTGCCAATAAGACGTGTGCGAGACACTCGGCCACCTTCTTGGTCAATAGAGATAATGGGTGTGCTCTCGCTAAGTTCACGTAAATCATCAGTAAGCTTGCGGACTTGCTCGGGCGACTCGATGTTGCGACCAAACAGAACATAGCCACCGGGCTGAACGGTTTTGTAGAGCTCGGCTTCCTCAGGGGTAAGTTCAAGTCCTTGAATTCCAAGAATGAGAAGTTGGCCGTGCATGTGTTCAGTGGAGGCTGAAATATCAGCAGAGGTTATTACAGCATCTCATCTATAATGAGTCTGATTTGTAAGTCGCTAGTTTTGATAAAATCGACTTCTGCGCGTGCAGGCGATTTTCGGCTTGTTGAAAAATGACATCGGCAAAGTCCTCCAGCACTTCATCTGTGATCTCTTTTCCTCGATAAGCGGGAAGGCAGTGTAAAACAATGTGATTTGGGTGCGCGTGTGTGAGTAGCTCGGCATTCACCTGGTAGTTGTCAAATTGAGCTTCTTTCTCTGCCTGGTCTTCTTGCCCCATGGATAACCATACATCGGTATTAATGACATCGGCATCCTTAACGGCTTCAATAGGATCTGTATGTAAGCTTACGTTGGCTGATTCTAAGCGCTCAATATACTGAGTTGTTGGTAGGCACTCAGATGGCGCGGCGATGGCCAAATGGAAATTCAGTTGTTTGGCTGCCCACATCCAAGACCTCGACATGTTGTTGAAGCCGTCGCCGACAAAGGCAATTTTCTTGTTTTCCCATGTTCCAAGGCGTTCCCGAATGGTCAGTAGGTCAGCTAATATCTGGCAAGGGTGAGCGTCATCAGTGAGCGCATTGATCGTCGGGATTCCTGAGTATTCTGCAAAATCCAGGACGTCCTGCTGAGCGAAGGTGCGTATGATAGCCCCGTGAACCATGCGGCCCATGACGCGTGCCGTGTCCTTGATGGGTTCGCCGCGACCCAGTTGGATATCATTGGACGAAAGGAACATGACGGAGCCTCCAAGCTCACGAATGCCAACTTCGAATGATACCCGAGTGCGTGTAGATGCTTTGGTGAAGATCATGGCCCAAGTTTGATCTTGCAGCGGTTTGTGTTCATGCGTGCCTGCATTGCGCTCATGCTTGAGCGTGGCGGCGTGGTCGATTAACTTCCAAATAAGATCTTTAGAGAGTTCTTCGATAGAGAGTAAATGATTCATGTGAAACAATAAGTGAGAGATGATAGTGGTTGATTTTCTAAAAGGAATCCAGAGTGTTCTTGAGTATGTTCAGTGCTTCGTCAATTTCGTTGTCGGATACATTGAGCGGTGGCAGCCAGCGCAATGTTTCAGTGCCTGCTGGAACGGTAAGCAGACCATTTTTCATGAGTGACTTGCATAAGTGAAGTGCAGGGGGTGTATCCTGATCAGATGGTATGGCATCTGGGTTGAGTGCAAAGCCCAATAAAAGGCCTTTGCCGCGTATGTCAACAATGGCGGGATGGTTCCAGGACTGAACTTCTTTGCGAATACGTTGCTCTTGGTGGGCCGCATTGGCAGAGAGGTCTGAAGATTGAATCTCATGAAGCACTGCCAGAGCTGCTGCACAGGCGAGAGGATTTCCGCCATAGGTTGAGCCGTGAGATCCTGCATTCATGAGAGAGGATAGGGGGGTTCCGCTATCATCAATTGCCCGATCACTTGTCCAGAAGGCGCCTATGGGAAAACCGCCACCGAGGCTCTTAGCCCAGGAGATCGTGTCTGGCTTTAAATCAGGACAAAAAGCCTGCCAGCCCATGAGGGTGCCGGTTCTACCTAAACCACATTGCACTTCATCGAGCATAAGTAATAAATCATGCTCTTTGCAGAGCTTGTCGACGAAGTTGAGAAATTCAGGGGTGACTTCATTAACGCCGCCTTCACCTTGGATAGGCTCGAGCATAATACCTGCGGTGATGTCACTCACAGCAGCAGTGAGTGCCTCAATGTCGTTGAGCGGCACGTAACGAAATCCGGGAAGCATGGGGTCAAAGCCTTGATGAATCTTGCTTTGAGCTGTCGCAGCCATCGAACCTAGGGTTCTACCGTGGAATGAGTTGTTGAAGGTGATCACTTCATACCTCGGCTTGCCTGAGCTGTTTGGACGCGCATGACCAAAGCGCCTGGCTGTTTTAATCATGCCGTCGTTAGCTTCGGCGCCAGAGTTGGAGAAAAACACCTTACCGGGAATCTTAGTGAAGTCATCGACGATCACGGTCGCTAACTCCTGCTGCAGCGGAATTTGGAAGAGGTTTGAGCAATGCATCAGCGTGGAGGACTGCTCGGCAATGGCCTTGGTCAATGCTGGGTGACAGTGACCAATGCTGCATGTGGCGATACCTGCACAAAAATCGAGGTAGCAATGACCTTTACTATCCCACAGACGTGCACCTTCACCTTTTACTGCAGTAATTGGGAAGTTGGCATAGGTAGCGAGGACATGTGACATGAGGGTATTTCTATGTTTAAAATCATAAAATCCAAGTGCGAATAAAGGCAGTTGATCATATTCTTTCATTTCGAGTTTGGAATTTACGGCATTAGGATTAGGGTGACGGCGCCGCTCCCCGGACGATCGCAGTTGCTCTTTTGAGTGATTGAGGAAAGTCCGGACGCCAAAGGGCAGCGCGCCTTATGAATAATGAGGGACGGTCGGTTCAAGCCGGTCGGACGGAAAGTGCAGCAGAAAACAAACCGCCGTGGTCTCTTAGGAGATTAGGGTAAGGGTGAAAAGGTGGGGTAAGAGCCCACCGCTCCGCGGGTAACCAAGGAGGCATTGCAAACCCCGCGTGGCGCAAGACATAACAGGGGAAGGGTAGCCCGCCCGTTCAGGATCCCCGGGTATTAGTCGCACCATTCCGTAAGGGAGGTGCCTCACTTGTGAGGTAAGATAAATGATCGTACATTACTGCATTTGTAGTAAGGACAGAATCCGGCTTATAGGGGAGCGGCAACTTTTCCAAAGCCTCATAGGTCGGCGTGTCTCTATGGTTTATCGCCTCAGATCGTATGTGTGCCCTTTTGAAACGACTGTTTGAAGTCAGGCGAATATGGTATTGTCATATTGCTATCGTTATACTATGGTTATCTCCGTAAGGGACGCTTTGGCGTCCCTTCGCGGTATTGAAAGCGATGACATCCATGGGAGGCAACTGATCTCATTCCTGCCTCATCTTCTACTTTCAACCTCTTTCTCTTTTATATCCAATTTATCTTTTATGGGTTTTATTGATGTTATTAAGCGGTGGCGCCTTGCAAACAAAGGCATGTCCTCCGGTAAAAAGCGCCGTACATCCACTGCTAGCGAGAATGCCGTGGTAGGTTCTATGCAGCGAAGTGTGTGGATAAAGTTGCTTATTTATCCCGCATTTACAGCTTTAATATGCCTCATTGTTGCGTTTTATAGATCTGATCACACACTGTTTCATGTCAGCGGTTTGCGCAGAGGTTTGCTCTGCATCATTGTTTCTGCAGGATTAATTCTCATTTACCACACCAGGCAGACACTAAATTACGCTAATGAAAAAGTAGCGCTCGTCTTCGGGGGAATTGCCTTTCATTTGGTGCTGGTGAGGATTGCTATTCATATTATCGATGTGAATGCTTGGTCTGCTGATTATAGGATCTTGTTACCTCCCTTGGCCTTTGCGCCGATGATTGCTTCTGTTCTTTGTGGCAGACATGCTGGTGTCTTTTCTGCTCTTAGCGTGAGCCTGTTTGGAGCTATGCTGGTTCCTGTGGATGATGTGTTTTTCTTCCTTATCACGGGGCTGATCACTGGAGTAGTGGCAGTTGTGTTAACCCGCTCTGTGCGTCGACGCGGTAGCTTGCTGAGGGCCGGTTTCTATGTTGGTCTGACGGCTTTTATTCTGGCATTGGCTTTTGATAAAATCGATTTTTCCGAGATGATGCAGGGCAATGGCCTGTCTGTTGTTCTAGGGAAAACATTACTGCCTGTCTCGATCGGACTATTAACGGGAATGTTGGTCAGTGGTTTGTTGCCAGCGCTCGAGAGTCTCTTTGCTATCACGACTAATATTAGTTGGCTCGAACTCAGTGACCTTAACCATAAGCTGCTGCGCAAGCTGCAACTCGAAGCACCCGGGACGTATCATCACAGTATGGTGGTTGCCACACTGGCTGAGTCTGCAGCGGAGGAGGTGGGTGCCAATGCTGCCATGTGTCGTGTTTGCTCATATTTTCATGATATCGGTAAGCTTAGCAAACCAGAGTATTTCATTGAGAATCAGGGCGATCGAAATCCTCACGATACGTTGACGCCTACGATGAGTGCCATTGTGATCATTGCTCATGTGAAGGACGGTGTTGATATGGCCATTAAGCACAAACTCAACCCTAAGATTGTTGAGGTTATCCGCGAGCATCACGGTGATTCACTGGTGCAATACTTCTATCACAAGGCAATGGAGCAGCGTGATGATATGGCCAAGAAAGTCGAGGGAGGCTTGGAAAACAAGGAGGATATCCCCGAGGTGGATCGAAAGAATTTCCGCTATCCTGGCCCATGCCCCAGTAGCCGTGAAAGCGCGATCATTAGCCTTGCTGATGCCGTAGAGAGTGCCTCACGAAGTTTGAAAAAGCCTACACCTGAAAAAATACGCAACCTCGTCAACGAGATTGTCATGGCTCGGGTAACCGATGGGCAACTTGATGGTAGTGATCTAGCGATGAGTGATATCAAAAAAATCTGCAAGAGCTTTGCTTCAACGATTCGGAGTATGATGCATTCGAGAATTAATTACCCTAAGGAAGACGGGCAGAATAAAAAGGGTAGTAAATCAGCTTCTCGTGCTGAGAAAAAAGATAAGAAGGAGGCTGTGGTTGAGAAGGTGAAAGCCTGAATGTATAGGACGATTTTTATTCATGCCCGATCTGAACGTCTACAATCACCAAAAAGTCATTCCTCTGTCAGCAGACCTTTCTAGGAGGCTGCACTCCTCTGGTTGTAAAGCTGTGTCAGAGGCGCTCCGAATAGCTAAGAAAGGTTCTGATTTGCACGGGCTTGAAGAGGTCGAAGTTAGCTTTGTCGATGATGATACCATTGCTGATCTTCACCTCCAATTCATGCAGATACCAGGGCCCACGGATGTGATTACATTTGGTCATGGGGAAATTCACGTCAGCGTGGAGACAGCAAAATCTCAGGCGCGTGAATATGCGAATGATTTTGAGCGGGAGCTGATGCTCTATATTGTCCATGGCTTACTGCATCTGGCGGGCTATGATGACGCAACCGACAAGCAGAGTGCAATCATGGACGACTTGCAGAGCTCTATTCTTGCAAAGGTGTGGTAGCGAAGACGCCTGTCTCACTGACGAGATAATTCATCATCGCGTCGTGGCGGGCATGTGGAACACTTGCCTTGATTTGCTTTTCAAAAGCGGCGCCTAGCTTGAGGCCTTTGAAATGCTCTAGGGCTCGATCATAATAACCTTGCCCGCGGCCCAGCCTGGAGCCGTCCATGCCAAAGGCAAGTCCAGGGCAAATGATCAGGTCTATCTCGGTGATGTTTATTTCAGGGTGCACGCTTGGCTGAGGTTCGAGAATCTGCATGGAGTTCGCTAACAGTTGTTTGCTTTCTGGGACTAGATGAAACGTGAGCTGGTTGCCAGGTTGACAAAGAGGGTAGACGAATTTTTTCTCGGGCAATAGCTGGTGCAGAGCTGAGAGTGAGATCTCCTGATGGATTGCAGAGTATAGGCCGATGGTGTTCATTCCACTAAGAAGATCTTCAGCAGCTGCGATATGTTTTGCGATCGCTATTGAGCTTGATTGAATCGTCTCTGCTGAAATGGCAGCTAAGCACGCTCTGATTTCGGATCTTAGCTGTGACTTGGCAGTTACTGGCTCACTCATGCTTGCATGGAACCCAAAAAGTGAATCCGAGGCACGTATAATTTTTGTTTATCTTATACAGGCTAAAATCCTTACTTGATGCAGCGGACAATAGATGGCATCTTGATGACATCATGTTTTGGTCAAAAAGTCTGCTTGTCTGCATGATTGCCCTGCTTTGTCTGGGCGCATGTGCAAGTAAGAGGACTGTGAGTAAATCACAGCTCAGGCTCGATCCGTGGGGTAATCCAGAACGTTTTAGTGTGGGTAAGGATAAGGATGGAAACCCACAGATGAAATCCGATCGCCGCAGTTCCTTTGAGGGTAAAACCAGCAGTATGAGTGCAAACCAGGATTTCAGCGGCAAGGATTACACAACAAATTCTTATGCTAAAAAAAGATGGGGAGGGGATACTGCTTTTGAACGGAAGCAATATCATGGCAACACGGATGCCAATCAATATAAGATGGAGCCATGGTTTGTGCGCAAGCAGGCTTTAGCTGAAGGCAAGCAGGCGCGTGCAGAGGGGCAAACGTATCAGACGAGTGATTATGCTAAATCAACCGCACTCGAGCAGGATTCAGGCCGCTTGAAACATCCCAGTGATGCGGAAACGGATGTGCGTAGGCGTGTGTATAAGCAGCCCGATATTATTGATTGGAAAGAGCAGCAAGGGCTAGGGGTCAAGGACACCAACAGAATGCTGGGCAGGTCTGAGTGATTAGGACCGTAATTAGGACCGTAATTAGAAGGGGAGCTTTGGTAATTTGCCGCCGCCACCCATGCCTCCCATCATGTCGCCCATGTCATCCATGCCGCCAAGTTGCTTCATCATTTCTTTCATCTTGCCCTTGGATTTCATCATTTTGCGCATTTGAGTAAACTGCTTGATGAAGCGATTGACCTCAATGATGGTATTTCCTGATCCTGCAGCGATTCTTTTGCGGCGTGTGCCTTTGATGAGTTGTGGGGTTGACCTTTCCCGTTGGGTCATGGAAAGTACGATAGCCTCCATGCGCTTCATACGGTTTTCATCAAATGCGTCGGCTGGAATTTGCTTCTTAATTTTACTGAAGCCAGGAAGCATGCCCATTAACCCATCAAGAGGACCTAGCTTGCGGAGCATGTTCATCTGGTCGAGAAAGTCATTGAAGTCAAACTTGCCTGACTGAAGTCGTTTGGCCGCATTCATGGCCTCCTCTTCGTCAATATTCTCAGCTGCCGTTTCGACCATGCTGACAACGTCTCCCATGCCGAGGATGCGGCTGGCCATGCGGTCTGGGTGGAATACGCTGAGCTGTTCTAGCTTTTCTCCTTCACCGATAAACTTGATAGGTTTGCCTGTAACGGCACGCATCGAGAGTGCAGCACCACCACGAGCGTCGCCGTCGAGCTTGGTCAGGATGATACCGGTAATGCCCACTGCGTCATCAAAGTGCTTGGCGACTGAAACAGCTTGTTGGCCTGTTGCAGAATCAGCGACGAGTAGAGTTTCGCTAGGATCGACGAGCTTGTGTAAATCCTTGAGCTCAGCAACCAGCTTTTCGTCAATTTCCTGACGGCCGGCGGTATCAAAAATGAGGGTAGTTCCGTTTTGTGTTTTGGCCCATTTCAGTGCTTGCTTGGCTACCTTGACGAGGTTTTTCTCACCGGCTTCGGGAGTGAAGCAGGGGACGTCGATCTGCTTGGCAAGTGTCGCTAGTTGGTCGATGGCGGCTGGCCTGTACAGGTCACAGGCAATCAGTAAGGGGCGGCGTCCTTCTTTTTTGAGACGTAGAGCTAACTTGCCTGAAGTGGTCGTTTTTCCTGCGCCGTTGAGTCCACAGAGGAGGATGTGTGCCGGAGGATTGAGGTTCAGTGGGGCAGCATCACTACCTAATAGTTCGGTGAGCTCATCATTAAATATTTTGACGATTTGCTCGCCGGGCTTGATGGACTTGAGCACATCAATGCCCATGGATTTCTCTCTGACTTTGGCGATGAAATCTTTGGCTACGCTAAATTCAACGTCTGCTTCAAGCAGTGCGAGACGAATCTCACGTAGTGCGTCGGTGATGTTTTTCTCGGAGATTTTGCCGACACCTCGCAGATTTCTGAAGGTTTTGTCGAGGCTGTCTGATAATGATGAGAACATAATGTTTTAGGTTGTGGAGATTATTTAAGTTGGTAGGCGGCTTCTCGGTTAACGAGAAAAATCCAAGTCATCGCTTTGTCGTATTCCGTATTGCCTAGGGAGCGCCATTGGACGCTGACCTCGCAGGCGCGGCTGCGTAGACGACGACTTACCTTCCATTGGGCAATTTTACGAGCGGGATCGTATTGAACGGGAACTTTGCCAAAGCCGGCTACACGCATAATAATAGAATCAGCATCAATATTCTCTACCTTGGAGAGATCAACAGAGATACTAGGTAGTCTAGTTGAGATGATAGAACCAGGCTCAGGAATGACAGGATGTGGGGTGGTTTGAACGATGGCGCCAACGGTTGCCGCAGATGTTTTGGTGGCTTTGAAGCTGGTTGCGTTACGGAAGATGTAATCATGTGTTCCAAGGATGATGTACCTTGGAATGGTGAAATTCGATGTTGAGCGGGTCGTTTTACCGGGGAGAACAGTAAACAGGCACTCGTAGCCTTGTTCGGAAGCGATGGGAAGCATTTCACCGGTCACAAATCCTCCTGGATAAGCGTAGCATGAGATGTTGCTGCCAAATTGCTTTTGAAGCGTTTTGCGTGACTGCCCCATTTCTTTCTGAAGGTAGGATTTGAACGTAGCTTCTCCTTTGGCCCGTTCTGATTTTACAGCTGCAGGGTATGGGTGGGAAACGGAGTGGCTGCCAATGGAGCAGCCATGTTTTTGCATTTCCTTGATCATCGATGTGGTGAGTGCGTTGCTGCCTCCATTGATGTAATTGGTGTAGAGGAAGATGGTGAATGGAAATCCCATTTCCTTAAGAATAGGAAAAGCATCTGTGTAGATTGATTTCCAACCATCGTCGATGGTGATAAGAACGGAGCGGTCTTCGATGGTTTTCTCTCCACGTTTCCACGCCGTAAAATCCTCTAAGCTAATTACATTTAGGCCAAGATCTTTGATCGCTTGCATTTGGCGTCGGAACTTGCCCGTCGAGATGAGCATCTCCGTAGCGTCTTTGGTTGAAGAAAAATCATGATATCCGAGCACGGTGACGCGTGCATCAGGATTTGCAGGAATGTTGACTGACTTTACCTGATCAGCTACCTTTGGCTTTGTTTGCGTTGTTGAGTTATTTGGGCTTTTTGGCGTAATCGCGATCGTTTGAGCTAAGGTGTAGCTCAAAAACTTGGCATCACCATTATCAAGCGGACCATGACCTTGCGATAAGCTAGCAAGGAGAGTCAGCATGGTGGCAATGCCTGAGAAAATACCTAAAAACTTCTTCATGATCAGTGGGGATCTAAAATATAACCCCATCGAGGTGGATGGAAAGTCCTGAGTCACCTGGGTAGGATGAGTTATGCTCGATTGGGTAATCGCTAGTCTCCATAGCCTTGATGCTAACTTAGAGGGCTGGGGTAGGTGCCTTGGTTGACCAGTTGCTTAATGGCATCAACGACATGCGGTTTATCATCAGGGTAGGTGACGCCAAACCAAGAGCTGGTGGTCTCAAGGAGGCGGCAGTCGGCTTTTTTCTGGCTAATCAAATCATCAACGAGTGTTGGGATGTAGCATTCGGATTTGAGCTCATTGCCAGATTCCTTAAGAAATTGAATGAAATGTTCTTCAAGCTGGGCGAAGAATTCATGGTTGAAGCCCCAGAAATTCATTGAGGCAAGAGCATGTTCATCAATTTCAATGCGGGTGCCGTCCAATTGGTTGCCGTAAATTTTGCCGTCTTGTTCCCTCTTGATTTCAGTGATTTCTTCGACTTCGCTGAGCAGGCCGTCATTTTCCGAGCAAATGCCGCGATTGACATCACCATGATCGGATAAAGTCTTGTTGATGTGGTAGCCGACCATGCAGTAGTGGGACATGGAGTCGTCGGAGTCACTGGACTCTCTGAAATAGGCTGCGATCCTTTGGTAGGCGTCAGCTCCGTAAAAATCATCTGCGTTGATGACCGCGAAGGGCCCGCTGACCGCGTTTCTCGCTGCTCGGATGGCGTGGGTGGTTCCCCATGGTTTTTCACGACCTTCAGGGACGCTGAAACCATCGGGCAGATCGTCAAGCTTCTGAAATGCGTAGTCCACTTCGATTTTACCTTCGAACCGAGCTCCTACGCCTTCTCTGAAGGCCTGGGCAAAGTCTTCGCGGATGATGAATACGACTCGCTTGAAGCCTGCACGGATTGCATCATAGACAGAATAATCGAGCACGGTTTCGCCATCAGGGCCCATCGGGTCCATCTGTTTGAGGCCGCCGTATCGGCTGCCCATGCCTGCTGCGAGGATGAGTAGTGTTGTTTCCATGGTTCAATAATTTTCGCTTAGTGATAAGGGAGAGCTTTTTATGCAGACAATGTCTAGCTAATGCAATGGTTTCTTGTAAGTAAGCCGTGGTTCTTTAACAAAGAATGTTAACAAAGAATGCTATTGCAGCTAAGGGCTTGCTGTCTTTAAGATGAGGTCGTGCCCTGAGAGTTTGTCATAACTCAGAGGAGGCAAATCTTCAATCTTCGCAGTCAGCGTAAGATACCTTACCCACCCAATAATACCCCCGCCTAGATTGTATGGACGATACCCCCAAAGATCTCGACCAAAGCTTAGAGCGTAATCACGTGCGGCGAGTATTTAATGCGATGCTCACGGCTCGTGTTCTTGAGAATAAATTGGGAAGTCTCTATAAGGCAGGGAAAATAGTAGGGGGAGTTTATCTTGGTAAAGGTCAGGAGGCTGTCAGTGCTTCGATGGCCGCTTGTTTGGAGAAGGGGCGAGATGTCTACGCACCTCTGATTCGTGACCAAGCAGGACGCACCGCATTTGGTGAAGAAATTTTAGATTGCACCCGCACTTACCTAGGTTCTGTCAAAGGGCCGATGCGGGGCAGGGATGGTAATATTCACCGAGGTCGGCCAGCTGAAGGAATGTTGGCGATGATTTCTCACCTAGGAGCGGCTATACCTGTTGTTGCAGGTATGCTCCTGGCAAAGCGCCTCAAGGGTGAGTTAGATGGGGTGGTCGGTGCTACTTGCGTGGGTGATGGTTGCACCTCCACGGGAGCATTTCACGAGGGGTTGAATACTGCCGCAGTCGAAAAATTGCCCCTGATCTTAACGGTCGCCAATAATCAGTATGCTTATTCGACTCCGAATGACCGGCAGTTTGCCTGCCGTGATCTCGTCGACAAGGCTGTAGGATATGGGGTGCGTGGTCACAGTGTGGATGGAACAGATATGCTGGCCTGCATCAAAGTGATGAATGAGGCGGTGGCTCGAGCCCGTGAGGGTGACGGCCCTCAGCTTGTTGTAGCATCGATGCTCAGGCTCACGGGGCATGGCGAGCATGATGACGGCTCCTATGTCGATGCAGCGCTCAAAAGCTCTGGGCTAGGGCGTGATAGTATCGAGGTTGGAATCAAACAGCTTATAGAGGGTGGTTTCGCAACAGTAGAAGAAATCGAGCAATGGCAGCAAGAGGCTGCCGATCAAGTGCAGCAGGCAGTGGCGATCGCTCAGAAGGAAGACGGCCCTGACCCCTACAAGGATGATTGGATGGCATACTCAAATCCTGAGATGCAAATGCAGAGATAATAATGAGTGATGTTACTTACATAGACGCTATCCACGCGGCCCTCGATGAGGCCATGGAGCGAGATCCTGATGTTTTCCTCTACGGGCAAGATATCGGTAAATTTGGTGGTGCCTTTAAGGCGACCAAAGGTTTGCAGGAAAAGTATCCTGGCCGGGTATTAGATGCTCCCATTAGTGAAGATGCGATGGCTGGCGTTGCCATTGGCGCTGCCATTGAGGGAGCGAGGCCCGTTCTTGAAATGCAATTTGCTGATTTTTCCTCTGTCGCGTTAAACCAGATCATCAATCAGGCAGCGACGCATTATTACCGAACGGGTGTGCCGGTGCCACTGACGATGCGCCTGCCATCGGGGGGAACCCCTGGTTCTGGACCTTTTCATAGCCAGAGCATGGAGGCCATCTACTCTCATTACCCAGGACTGGTTGTGGTCACGCCGGCAACGGTAGCTGATGCGCACAGTATGCTGCTGGATTCTATCGCGATGAATGACCCCGTGATCTATTGTGAGCACAAGTTTTTGTATCGTTGGCTGAAATCCAAAGATTTATCAGGAGACCGATTGCCCATTGGTCAGGCGAGAATCACGCGCCCTGGTAAACATGCGACGGTGGTCACCTACAGTGCGATGGTTCACGAGGCCGTTCGTGCCGCTGAGATGCTCTATAAAGATGGTGGCTGGGAAATTGAGGTCGTTGACCTGCGATCAGTCAAACCTCTCGATACGGACACTATTATCGCCTCTGTCGCTCGTACTGGCAGGTTACTTGCCCTGGGCGAGGCGTTTCCGTGGGGTGGGGTAACGGCCGAAGTGGTTTCTCGCGTCTGTGCAGACGGCTTCCACCTGCTCGATGCTCCTCCGGTAAGACTCAATTCTAAAGACACGCCGATACCGTATCATCCCAAGTTATGGTCATCACATCGCCCGACGCCAGAATCCATAGCCGAAGAGCTTCGTAAGTTGTTGGATTACTGATAATTACGTCTATTTTCACTAAAATTAAGCAACCCATAAAATCATGCCTAAAGTTCCTATTATGATGCCCCAGCTCGGCGAGTCGATTGCCGAGGCTACGATTATACGGCTTAACATTGCCGTAGGCGATAAGGTGGTTTCAGACCAAGAAGTTATTGAGGTGGAGACCAATAAAGCGACGATGGGGGTGACGGCGCTATGTGCAGGTGAGGTGACCGAAATTCTTGCTGAAGAGGGGGTGAGTTATGCCGTGGGCAGCCTTCTTGGGATTTTGGAAGTTAGCGAAGATGAGCTGGAACGCACCGGCGAGAAGTCAATGGAGGAGATGAATGCTGAGGAAGCTCAAGCTGCCGAACCTGATGCCAGTGACGACGAGCAGAATTTACATTTTAAAACGGAAGATGGTGGTTATCGCGAGCCTGTGCTGGTTGAACCCAGCATTAAGGGTCTACCGGTGCCAACAGGAAAACAAGGTGCGCACTACATATCGCCCCGCATGCGGGCGCGGATGGCCGAGCTTGGGCTCAGAGCCGCCGATATTTCCGCCGTTTCAGGAAGTGGCGCGGGTGGTCGCGTTACCGTAGAGGATCTCGAGGGGTTTCTCGAGCACATCAAAACATGGCCCTACACAAAGGCGTCTCCCATGCGTCTTGCTGTGGCTGATGCGATGCGTCGGAGCTGGACTCGCCCGCTAGCAACGGTTGCCAGACCTCTGGTAATGGACAAGATCCTTGATCATCGCCGTCGTCAGGCACCCAAACCAGGCCCGGCGCTTTATCTGTTAAGAGCTCTGGCACTAGCATTGGCGGAGAACCCAACCACGGCTGGTTATTTGATTGGTGAAAATGTCGTTCACCCGCGTGCCTTTGATATTGGTGTGGCAGTTCAGGTCGATGATGGAGTCTTGGTTCCTATTATCCGCAACGCTGATACAAAGTCGCTGAGTGAACTTGTTGAAGATTACAACCACCTTGTAGAGTTGGCTCGTTCGCGAAAACTTCCCGAGGATGCAACCAAACATGGAATTGCAACCGTGACCAACTTTGGTACTTTTGGATTAACTTGGGGCACACCTATTCCGCTGCCTAATGAAACCCTGATACTGGGCCTGAGCGCTGGTGTTAAGCGCCCCGTTTGGAGTGAGGAGACCAGCACCTTTGTCCCTGTAACGGAAGCGGAGATCGATTTGACCTTTGACCACAGGGTGGTTGATGGCGGTGGTGCCGGAATGCTGCTCAATCGTATTTCTGAGTTACTGCAACATCCAGAAACTCTCTAGGGGGAGTCCAAATTGCCGCATTAATCAGTCGCATTAATCAGCCGCATTTCAGCTTGCTGGCTCTATGCCGAGCTGGGCATGAACGGCAGCCATCACACTGGCGTTGACCTCTGTGATCTCTGTGTTGGCATCGATTACGTATGCATACGTTTCATCCTTGAGGCTTAAGAAAAGCTTGCGACAAAAGTCGAGTGATTCACGCTTTTCAAATTCGTTGGCTTGACCATCTCTAACGCCGATACGCTGTAGCGCGATATCAACATCAAGATCGAGAATGATGAGCGTGTCGGGTTGGGGGGCGAAGGTCTCATTTTTTACGCGGATCACTTCAGGGTCGATGCCGCGCGCACCTTGGTAGGCCATGGTTGAAAAGTAATAACGATCAAGGATGACGATGCCGCCACTCTTGATGGTCGGAATGATGAGCTGCTCGACGTGCTCTCGACGGTCGTTGATGAAGTATTCCAATTCATCTTCTATGCTGAGCCTGCCCGTGGTTGCACTGTCTCTGAGTTTCTTTCCCCAAGGTCCATTGGTCGGCTCGAAGCTTTGCACAACCTCGCGACCGCTCTTTCTCAGAGCTTCGGCTAGCATGGTAGCTTGAGTGGACTTTCCAGTCCCATCGATGCCTTCGATGACAATGAGGTATCCTTTGGCTTCGAGGCTGTTGTGCTTGGTGGTCATGAAGATGAAAAATGATGGGTGTAAGGCATTCTTTAGCGAACAGGCTTGGGCAAGGCTTAGAGTTTTGACCAGGCATCCATGCCTCCGGTGACATTGTATACATTGGTGAAGCCTTGATCTACTAGGTAATCCATGACTCGACCGCTTCGGCCGCCAGATTTACAAATGATCAGTAACTCCTGGTCGTCGTCCATGGCTTTGAGTTCAGGCATGAACTCGGGTATGTCGCCCATGGGTATATGCCGAGCGGCATCAATGTGAGCGGCGCTGTATTCCCATGGTTCACGCACATCGAGTAAGAGGCCGTTAAAGGGTTCGTCTAGTTTGCTTTTGAGTTGTTCAACGCTTATTTCGTCTTGGTTATCCATCATGTTTGTGGGCTTAGTATTGCGGCAGAGTTGTTGGTAGTCAATTAAGTGAGTGATGCTCGGATTTTCACCACAAAGAGGACATTGGGGGTCCCTACGTAGGTTGAATTCTCGGAAGCTGGTATTGAGCGCATCATAATGGATCAGTCGGCCCAGTGGCGGGGTGCCGCAGCCTAGAATGATCTTGATTGCTTCCATGGCCTGAAGGCTGCCCATGATCCCTGGCAAGACGCCGAGGACTCCAGCTTCTGCACAACTAGGGACACTGCCAGCATCGGGAGGATCAGGCAGCATGCAGCGATAGCATGGCCCCCCAAGGTGTGGTGCAAAGACACTGAGTTGACCTTCAAAACGGAAGATGGAGGCGTAAACGTTTGGTTTTTTGAGGAAGAATGAGACGTCGTTGCTGAGGTAGCGTGTAGGGAAGTTATCGGTGCCGTCGACGATGACGTCATACTGGGATGCAATCTCCATGGCGTTTTCAGCATTGAAGCGGCAGGCGTATTGCTCAACCTTCACATGCGGATTGATTTCTCTAAGTCGTGCAGTGGCGCTATCAAGTTTGCTCAAGCCAAGACTCGATTGGCTATGGAGTATCTGGCGTTGGAGATTAGATAGCTCGACGGTGTCAGGATCAACAATACCGATGCGGCCAATTCCAGCGGCAGCAAGATAGAGGCAGGAGGGGGATCCTAGACCTCCTGCGCCGATGCAAAGTACCGATGAGTTCTTCAGCTTTTCCTGTCCTGCAACACCGACTTGCTGGAGAGAGAAGTGGCGTGCATAGCGGGCTTGTTCCTCTTGGCTGAGCATAATTGGGATGCCGAAAGAGGCTACAGATGAAAGGGTGGAGAAAATGGCCGACTCACTTCAAAAATGAAATCTAGTGGTGGCGGAGGGTTTGGTGTGAGAGGAGCTTAGCCCTTGAGTTTATTTTCCAAAGCTTGGTCAGGCTGAGCGCCATTATTGAGTGCTTTCTGGTAGTAGCTCAGCGCGTCCTGTTTGCGTTTTTGCTGCAGATAAAGAACAGACAAATTGTAATAAGCATCAGCTAATGAGGGATTAATTTTGATCGTGGATAAAAAGTGCTCCTCAGCCTGTTGGTATTGTTTAGCGGCTCCTGCCAAGTTACCCAGGTATAAATGTGCACGTGCGTTGTCTGGATTGAGAATGAGCGAACGCTCGAAGGAGTTTTGAGCATCATCGATCTCTTTGTTTTTGTATTGAGCAATGCCCATCATGAAGTGTGCATAGCCGCTATTTTCACGCATGGTGATGGCTTCGTCCAAGCGCGCGATCGCTTTGTTGTAATGCCCCAATTTCATTTCGACTACACCGAGCTTACAGAGAATGCGATAGTTGCCAGGCACTCTTTCGTTAATATCGATAAGCACTGAGTGAGCAGCTTGAATGCGGCCTCGTTCAAAATGACGTATGATCAGGTCCTCAACATACAAGGTCTCTGACTCAAGGGCGTTACCATAGGCGCGAGCGTGAGCCAGGGATACACGATCTGAATTTGAAAACTCTCTATCTGGATGACGATGACCTGAAACGAACTCCTTTTCTTTGTCAGTAAGGTTGATTTTTATGTTTCGAATATCGCTGATTGCTTTGGAGAGGCCGTCGATTTTGGCTATTGATTTTTGATAGGTATTCCAGAGAATTTTCTCTCCAATGCGGCGGCGTTCTTGTGCGGCAAGAAGGCGATCTACGGTTCCCCGAAGTGTTTTGACTTCATCAGGGTTGGTGTAGGCCCCATCATTGGCCTTGGCACTGGAGAGGGCTGATTGGGCGTCTCGAAGCTGAGATTCAAGCGATTGGATGGTCTCGCTCTGGATTGCTTGCTCTTTCTGATATTTTAAGATGCGAGTTTTAGCGAGGGCAAGGTTAGTGTGCGCCTTGGTGAGGTCATCCTTGGTGGCGTTTTGGTTTTCCTCAAGAAAATCAAGACGATCAAGAGCCTCTTTGAGTTCAGTACCCAGACGCATGTTTTCGGTGATCAGCCCTTGGACTCCTTTGGAGTCACTTTGTTTCAATGTCTCGGCGAGAAGGTTTCGTTCTTTTAGGAGGCTGTCGCGCTCTTTGGTGAGTTCCTTGATGGTCTCTTGAGATTCGTTCAAGCTAAGCTGCATTTTTTCAATGCGACTATTGGCACTGCCCAGCTCATTACGAGTTTGTTCGAGCATCTCGGTAACCGTTTTCAGCTCATCTCGAAGCCCCCTTACCAGTTCGTTATTAACGGCACCTTGTTGCTGCATGTTTTGCTGAATTTTCTCAGCACGGTTTTTGGCGAGCTCGGCTTCTTGGCGGAAGTTTTCAGCGTTTTGTTGCGCTTCTGTGAGTTTCTGCTGGGAAGACTTCAGGGCGCGTGCCGTAATTTTGATTTCCTGTTCGAGCGTTGTCTTTTGCTGAGAGATGCGGTTCATGTCTTGCTGCAACGGTGCGCGCGCAAGGACATCTCGTATCATCGCGATTTCTCTGTCTTTCTTGGTGATCAGCTCATTGAGGCGCTTACGCTCTGTGTCGTCTAGCTTGTTCTTGGCGTTTTGATCATTCGATGCAGCAGCCTCTTTGTTAGCAGTCTCTAGCTTTATTTTTAGCTCCTTGTTTTCTTTTTCGAGTTTATCAAGGCTAGCTACCGTCGAGGGATCGATTGTGGTCCGACCGGTCGTGCTGTTATTGCGCGAGGAGGGAGCTGGTTGGTAGCCTGAGCCTGCGCCTGTGCCGCTTCCACTTGGCGAGCCTGGCTGAGGTCCCTCGATCAGGTCTTGGGTTTTGATTTTGTTATTGGCAAGTTCAGCGGTAGCATTGGGCTCAACCCTTTTCATGCATGCCTCAGTGCTAGCGATGCGGCTTTTTACGAGGTTGGGTTTCCAGTTTTTGTGAGACTTATTGAGGACGCTGTAATAGCTATACGCTTGTTGGTATTTTTGCCATGCATCACTAAATTTGCTTTCCCCTTCGAGTTTTTCGGCGCGTTTGATTTCAAGCCATGCCTGGAAAAAAATGTCTGCTGGGTCCACTGCAGCTGGATCTTCTTGAGCATCTAGCTCACAAGTGAACGCTCCCAACAGCATGGGTATGATCAAAAAAAGCGGAATAATGCTTCTGGATATGCTTCTAAAGCCGGAGTGCCGTAGGAAACTCATGAGTTGCTCATATTAGTCAGATTTGAGTGGGCTTGCAATTGTAAAAGTATCTGTAGGGCATCGCTAGCAATGCATCAAACGCATTAAAAAGTGCCGTTAAGTTTACGACCAATCCAGAAGCTGGCCAATAGGCAGATAAGGCAGGTGGCAGTGAACCAGTGCGACCAGAGTGGTGTGCGAGACTCTAGGGGCTTGGGCACCGGCAGGGCATTGATTACTTTGCCAATATCTTTGATCGTATCGCCCTCCATCAGTTGGCCTTTCGAGACTCGGGTCATTTCTTCGATAACATCAGCGCGGGCGGGCATGCCTGTTTTCTCAACCTCACTTCCTTGGGCGATTAATGTGGTGTCTGTGCTGTGAGCTCTATCTTCGCCAATGGTGGCACGAATTTTCCAAGCTCCTGGTTGTGTTATTTTAAAGCGCCCAGAATAACTCCCCCAGGTTTCATCCTCTTTGTTGAGACTGATTCTTTTGCTTTCACCATCAGGCGAGTCGATGTTCACGTAGAGTTCGCCTTGGCTCAGGGGGGCTCCGTATTGATCAAAGGCATTCGCGTTTAGGCTTACTGAGTCACCCGGCTTAGGGCGCTCAGGTGTGAAATAGAGCCGTATCCGTGAGCCAGCAGCCATGTTGCGTTGATAAGACATCCATCGGGCGACCTGCCCCCAAAATCGATAGTGGTAGAGATCCTCAACGCCTCGGCGCCATTTCCATGCGGAATCATGCCCTAAAAAGAGAACCTTTCCATTACCGGCAATTTTAGTGACGAGCATGGGGATTCGCCCATACTGATTGGATTTATCGGCGTGGACAGCGAGCACATCAGAACCACCCTTGGCCTTGATGACAGGAGCATGCCAATTGAAGCCAGGCAGGCTTTTCCATATGTCGGGATTATCCTCTTCAGTGTCTCCTAGCATGGTGAGAAGTGATCTACGCCCCTCGCTGGTAAGATTGAGTTTGGATGAAATGGGTCCGCCGAAGCCCGATTTGCTGGTGATATCTAGAACAACTGGTATCAGGTCACCTAGTGGGCTTTTTGAAAGCGAAAAAATATTGCCCATCGGACCCGGTAGGAAAACAATGCCGCTGGCCTGTTTTTCTACGAGCCCCCTGAGTAATGTGGCCTGATCAAGGGTCAAGCCCTCAGCTGGATTCTCGCTTATGCCGACATCCCCGATAAATACCACGTCGTATTTTTGAAGGTCCTCCAGCTTCTCTGGAAATTTCTCAATATAGCCGGGTCCGTCTCCTGCACCAAGTTCTGGATGGAGAAGCAGGCAATCGACTTGAACACCCGGGTCTCTATAAAGAGCATTACGAATAAACCGATATTCCCAACGTGGCCGCGTTTCAATGACGAGTGTCTTGATAGACTCCTTGCGCCCAGAAATAGTGAACTCTCGGGAGTTGTTTTTTGATACTAGCTCGCCATTGGCAACTGGAATTGAAATCTCAAGGGTGGATGATCCCTCCGTGGACAAGCGCCATAAAATCGAATCGTAATAATCTTCTCCGGCAGGAATAGTGATGTTTTTCACGCGTTCTTTGCCTGTTTTAATATCACGCAGGCGAACGATTGTTCGTATGTCACGAGTCAGTGACGAGGTGATGGTAAATGGGATCTGAACATTCTCGCCGATAATACCGTATGTGGGAGAAGTGACATTGGAGATGTCGAGGTCAGGAAGTCGCCTTTCACTACCAACGGGTATGCCAAATAAGGGGATTTGTCGGCGCCTCATTATTTGGGCTGCAGCGACGGGCTGTGTTCCTGTGTTCCAGTCCCCATCGGTTAATAAAATGATGGCGCGCAAATGACGATGATCTTCGAGAACGGTCTCGATCGCAGAGTAAATATCTGTTCCCGCGAGCGATGAGCTTACGGGGTCAGCATTTTCTGGAGGCGCAGAGAAGGGGAGTTCGAAAACCCGGTTGTCTTCATCTTCTTTGAGGGTGGTGAAGTGGTTACTGGCGAGAACCTGTTCGATCCAGTTTTTCCGTGTTACGACTTCTTGGCTGCTATCTAAAGACGGAGGCAGAATGGCATCAGTGGTTTCGGTAGAACGTGATGCATCATAGAGGATGACGATTTCGGGCTTGGAGGTAGGTTGAAGAGAAACACGCCATTCAGGCTCCCAGAGCATGAGCACGGTGATCAATGTGCAAAGAAAACGCAGGAACTCGAGAGCCGACGTTCTCTTTGGTCTTGCTGAGCGACGGATGGAAATAGCGCATAAAAAAGCCATCAACAACAAGGCACCGATACCGAGCCAAAATGTAAAGTGGCTCGGTGAAAACGACAGATTGTAGATTGAGAAATTCAACAGTTTTTAAAAGGTAGGTTATACAGAGGACTTACGTTTTTTTCTTCTCTGATTTGGGCTGGAGGCAGAGCAGGGCTTCGGTGATAAGGAATACAAGCATGGCGATCAACAATGCTCTCCAGATCTCTTTGATGAGGGGCTTGGAGTTTGCTGATTCTTCAAAAAGACGGTAGTCGATTCCTTCAAGAAGTGCTTCCATGTTATTTGGATCGAGCACGAGCCACTCGTCTTCGGTGTCGGGGCGGTTGGTGGCTACGAGACGATCACCGATTTTCCACACTCCGGCTTCATAGGCAGCATTGCTTGAATTGGATTCCTGGTAGGCGTCAACCCGGCTTCGGATTTCTCCATCTGCAGCTTTTGCTTTTGAGCTTCCAGCGATGGCGGCAAAGGCCGAGCTGTAACGTGAATCTCCTAGCTTGATCATGCGTTGCACAACGGGAAGTAATACATCAGCATCGGCTAAGTTTGACCATGTGTAATCGGGCAGGGATGCTACGAAGATTGCAGTGCCATCTCCAATGACCCGGCGTATGAGAAACGGCTTTTCATCACTCCACGCGGCTAGGGTAGTATACTCGCCAATGATGTCGCGGCGTTTGATCGCTTTGAGTTTTGATGCTGGAATACCCGTTCCCTCTATGCCGTTGCGCAGCGGGCCATCTGCACGGTTCCAGTCGTCGATGATGAAATACTGGCCCTGTGGAGATGTGAGTAAATCACCCCATTGAATGCCTAAGAAGGAGTTTTCTGATTCCCCGCGAGGTGGCAGCATGAGTGCAGCTCCACCAGTTTCAATGTATTGATTGAGTTGTTGGGCAATCGGTCCAGCGGGTAGAGCGGCTTGCCAAATGATCAAGGTTGCCCCAGCCCAGTCTATTTGATCGGCTTGCTGCGGGGAAAGTAGGCGGCACTCGTTGTCATTGAGTCCTGGGGGAGCAGCAGCAAGTGAGAGCCATGTGTTTGATTCTCCGCCTTCGGAAATCAAGTATGTCTTTGCGGGTGTGCCCTCTCCGTAGGCGAAAAATGATACGTTGTCGCGAGGGTTTGCATCGGAGGGGATAGCGATAAAGCCGTGCCCTTCACCCTCTCTGTTTCCCAGTGCCAAGTTCTTAGTGTATTTGTAGCTTTGGCCGTCGAAGATGATGGTTTCTGAGCTTCGATTGCCGTTGATGCTGTATGTGACGGGTATGGTGCTTGAGATGTTAGAATCGCTCCTGATGATTTCAATTTCCAGTGCGAGCTCATTGTTGATGCGGGTTGCGGAGAGGGTCCTGATAGCGGTGTTGTCAGTGACTGCTGAGCCCATAGCGATGATTCGCAGTGTCGTCTGTTGGGGTAAGTCGGCAAGCCCAGCTCTAATAGCGTCCCAACGACCATCATCCGGAGCCCAGTCTGACTGCTGGAGGTCTGAGGCTAACCAGATCTCAGTGCTCCCCAATGAGTTCTCAGCAATGTGATCGATGGCATTGGATATAAGTGCGGAAATAGAAGCTTTTGTATCTGTTGCGGCTGCAGCACTTAATTCACTGAGCGCGTCAGGTGAGGGGATGCTTTGTGGCTGTGCGCTGGCGCTATCGATGAGGATGAGTTTGGGGTTATTCAGGCTTTGGAGTGATAGCTGGACACTTTTGATTGCACTGAGTCGTTTGCTTTCATCTCCGTTTTCGGCGATTTGTTCCATGGACGAGGAGCGATCCAAGATCAGGATAACGGTATCGATATTGGATCCGCCCCAGCTAAGAAATCCACCAACGAGGGGGCGAGCTATGGCAAAGATGAGCGCGGCTATGGCAAGTGCGCGGCAAGTGAGGATGATGATGTATTTCAGCTTTTTCTTGCCCCTGGATTCACGGGAAGCTTTCAGCAGGAACTCCATAGCTGCCCACTGCACGGTGCGGTAGCGCCGGCGATTGAGCAGGTGGATGATGATAGGTATGCTGACTCCTAATAGACCCCATAGTAGTGATTGTTGTAAAAAGGAGACAGACATAGCTGAGGTCGAAATTCGTTAGCGCGCGAAGTTATTTTCTTCCTTTTTTGGGAAGCCTCGTGCTCAGGAAGTCGTGGATGATCTTCTCATAATCTTGATCCGTAGTGATGAGGTGGTAGTCGGCATGGACGTCATGGCATGCGGATTTTACATCTATCAAGAATTGCTGCATGGCGTGCCGATAATCGTTTGCGATAAGGGCGGGCTCGGCGACGAGTGAGGTCTGATCCTCCATGTCAATGAAGCGGTGAGGGCGCTCAAAATCAAATTCAAGCTCTTGTTTGTCGAGCATGTGGAAAATGGCGATGTCGTGCTTGCGGTAGCGCAGGTGCTGAAGAGCGTCTGTTAATGCTGCGGTATCACAGAAGAGATCAGACATGATGATGATGAGCGCGCGCTGATTTGTTTTTTCAGCAATCGCATGCAGTGCCTTAACGAGTCCGGTCTCACCCGTAGGCTCCGTTTTGGCGAGCACGTCAAAAATGTTGTTGAGCTGTGCCGCCCTGCGGGTGGGAGGAATTTCCAGATGGATTTTTTCTTGGCAAACTGAAAGTCCAGCGGCGTCACCTTGGTTAATGATAAGGTATGAAAGCGTGGCAGCTAGTTTGCGGGCGAACTGAATGCGTGAGTCATTGGCTGCGCTGAATGCCATTGAGGCACTGGCGTCGAGCACGAAGTATGCCCGCAAGTTGGTGTCTGCCTCAAACTCTTTGATATAATAGCGGTCCGATCTCGCGTAGGCTTTCCAGTCAAGCCTTCTGGTGTCGTCCCCTTGCACATACTTGCGGTATTCTGCGAATTCCACGGACGAGCCGCGGTGAGGGGAACGATGCCGGCCGGCAACGCTGCCTGTCATGGCATGGCGAGCCTCGAGCGGCATAGCGCCCAAACGAGCAAGCGCATCTGGATCGAGAAAGTCGTATTTCATCTATTGGGTCTATCAAGCGGGGACGCTGTTATGCCGATGAGGGTGCTCATACGGATGATAGGAATCATGCTTCCTTCATTTCTTCGATCAACTTACTAACCACCTTGGATGAAGTCATGCCTTGTGATTCAGCGGCAAAGTTGGTTAAGACTCGGTGATTGAGGACGGGGCTTGCGACGGCTTCTATATCTTCAAGTCGAGCCATGTAGGATCCGCTCAACGCGGCACGTGCTTTGGCACCTAAGATTAAATACTGAACAGCACGAGGTCCTGCGCCCCATCCCACGTATTCACTGATCCATTCGGGGGCGGCTTGAGAGCCTGGGCGTGTTTTGCGCACAAGCTCAACCGCATAATCATAAATGTGATCAGGAACGGGTATGCGGCGAACAAGATCTTGGTATTCTTGGACACGTTCGCCACTGAGAATATGATTCAGCTTGGGTTTTGATGTCCCAGTTGTTTCACGCGCGATGCGTAGCTCCTCCTCATGACTCGGGTATTCTACTTCAATGAGAAACATGAAGCGGTCGAGTTGTGCCTCGGGGAGGGGGTAAGTGCCTTCTTGCTCGATTGGGTTTTGAGTGGCGAGAACGAAGAACGGCTTATCGAGCGGGTAAGTTTTTCCTAAAACGGTAACCATGTTTTCCTGCATGGCTTCTAGCATGGCAGATTGGGTTTTTGCTGGTGCTCGGTTAATTTCGTCAGCAAGCACGAGGTTGGCAAATACGGGTCCCTTGATGAACTCAAATTCACGATGCCCTGCACCCGTTTCTTGGATGATATCAGTTCCGGTGATGTCAGCTGGCATCAGGTCAGGCGTGAACTGGATGCGGTTAAAACTCAGATCCATTGTTTCGGCTACGGATGAGACGAGCAAGGTCTTGGCGAGGCCGGGCACACCCATCAGTAATGCATGGCCACGGGAGAATAGACAAATGGCGAGGCGCTCAATAACCTCCTCTTGGCCAATGATGACCTTGCCGATTTCATTTTTAAATTCTTGGTAAACGAGGCGAAGTTGGTCGACGGCGGCGACATCATCAGCGGGCAAGGCGTCAGCGGAAAGGGTAGGGGGTGAGTTGTCACCGCTGATCTCTGTTTCGTCACCGAATGCAGTAGTTGGTATATCCATAATGTTAATAGTGTTTAAGGAGGTGTCTTGTAGGCACCATGAATCAATACAAGCAGGCTCGTTTTCTGTAGGCCGTGCCGATGAACATGGTTAAATATTGATGCACTTTGTAAGTTAGCGAAGCTAAGGGTGTGAATTATTTTGTCGAGGCAGGAAAATATGCATTTTTCAAGTGACTAGGCTGCATAGCCATGCCAGAATTAATTTATTACTTTGAGTGAGTAATTAGCGACTTTTACAGAAAATACATTTTTCGTTATGGCTAGTTCATCAATACCCCCCACCACAAATCCCTTTGATAATGCTTTTGAGCTCTTAGGCCAATCTCCTGAGGTTTCAACTGATTGTATACACGCAGAAGAGCTCGATCGGCTGGTCGGCGCTTTGTCTATTAGGGCGGAGAATTCTGGCCGTATCGTTCTGTTGAGGTCTCCACGAGCTGGCTTTGGCAAGACGCACTTATTGATACGTCTCAACGAGCGTGTTGCTAATACTCATGATTTCATTGCTCTTGAACCAAGCAGGGGGCGTTATTTGAATGATGAGTTAGTGCTTGATGCGGTGTTGCGAAATTTTTCGAGAATGTTACCGGACGGTGATGGCCTGACCTATTTGGATAAGCTTGCTCGACGTATATTTGCCAAGGGGCTTGAGCCTTTGGTCTTATCTGGTGAAGTGCCCAGCCAAGACAAGGAAAGTGCGCTCGAGGCCATGAGAAATCGCCCGGCTGAAACCTTTGATTTCCACAACGCTGAGGCATCCACTGCGCAGTGGGCATTGTCCAATTTCACCCTACTGGGCCCACGGCTTTCAACAGAACTGGCTGAGCAAATAGAAGCCAGGTATCGCCCTGTAGCATGGTGGATAGAGCTGCTTTTTCGCTACAGCTCAGCTTCTCTCGAACAGGGCAATAGGAATGGATCACTCTTTGAGACGGTGTTTAATGGTGAGCAGCATGAGGCAGACATGCATGAAAAGCTGGTGACTTTGCTGAACTTGCTTGGTTTGGTCACTTCGCCAGTGCTTGTTCTTGATGAAGTCGAAGGCTTGTCGAGTAGTCCGGAATCTGGATTAGAAATCGTCACTTTTCTAAACACATTACATCAATCTTGTAAAAAGATGGTTCTTATTATCAGTGTTAATGGCGATGTGTGGCAAACTGCTTTTTTACCCCGTCTGCCGTGTGGTCTCAAAGATCGCCTGACGGATATCGTGGTCGATTTGAAGCCCATCACCAAAGAACAAGCGATAAGAATCTTGCGCGATCGTGCAGGAGACCGTGCTGATGTGCTGGCAGAGACGATCGATTTTGATTGTGGTGTTGTTTACCCACGCGGCATCGTTCGTTCGGCAGCTTCTGCCTGGAATGATATTGATGCGGGTCAGAAGGAAGTCGAAGTAGGAGACGCTCAATCCGAGGAGTCAAATGCTGTCGGCTCGGAAGTAGTCGATGAAGTTGGCGACGTAGCCGAGTCAGCTGGGGCTGACGAACAGGACACACCAGATGTGCCAGATTTGCAGGATGTGCCAGTCGTGCGTGACGATGAGGCTTCTAATGAAGCTGCGACACCTCAAGAATTAGATGTCATCGTAGAATCTCCATTCTCTAAAGTTGACGAGGATGACCCAACGGAAAGTGAACTTGCTCCTCCTTTGGATTTAGAGTCGATATCTCAACTGCTAGGTATTAAGAGCGAGGTGGAGGAACCAGAAGAACCAGAAGAACCAGACGAGCAGGCAGAGGATGTGAGGGTGCCAGAGGCAGGGCCGACATCGCAAGGAGTGGAGCCCACATCACAAGAGGTAGAGCCGATATCGAAGCTGACCGATGCCGTTTTCCCACCTAAATTAGAGAAGGAAGTGATTTCTAGCGCTCCATTTAGACCTTTATTTGCGATGGATGAAGAAGAGGTGGCAGATGCACTGACAAGCAGGTTTGAGCCGGATTTAGAGGGGCAGGTTGCTGAGGATGCTGAGCCTGCGGGACAAGATTTTGTGCCGTCGCCATTTAGTCAGATTTCAGACTCAGATGATGATGCCGAGGTGGGCGCTGCAATTCCGATTCAATCTCCCTTTGCGATCGATACCAGTGCTGTTGAGCATGTTGATGATGCAACTGAAGCCGCGACCAATGCCTTTGGAAAAGATTTAGAGGATGAAAATATAGATAACTCTGAGCCTGAGGCGCAGGATCTTGCGCCATCGCCTTTCTCTATGGCTGCAGATGCGGAGGTCGATACTGATGAGGACACTGTAAACACTATTCAATCGCCCTTCGATATGGATGAGAGTCCGGTCGAAGAGGTTGAAGAGGTTGAAGAGGTTGAAGAGGTTGAAGAGGTTGAAGAGGTTGAAGAGGTTGAAGAGGTTGAATCAGAGGAATCAGAGGAATCAGAGGAATCAGAGGAATCAGAGGAAATCAAAGAGGCCGATGTCATGCCGGTGTCTAATCCTTTCCTTGCAGGTGATGAGGATCAGCCGCACACCGTTACTCAAGAAGATCATGACAGAATTGAAGATCTGCTGAAGCAGTTTCGTGATCGTTACGGTCGGGAATAGATCCAAATCTCGAACATTTATCTCAATATCGCTCAAGGGGGGTATTTTTTTTCGCTCCATGAGGATTTGCGCTTGTCATTGCGCAGCTGCATCTATTTATTCACTCATGGCGCAGATCTCACTTGGACTATCGTTTGATGATGTATTGCTCACCCCTAGGTATAGCGGAATTTTACCTGGTGACGCAGATTTAAAAACCAGTTTGGCATCTGATATATGCCTTAATATTCCGGTTGTATCCGCGGCTATGGATACGGTCTCGGAGACTGATCTGGCCATTGCGCTAGCACAAGAAGGAGGCATCGGAGTTATTCATCGTAATAACACCATTGAGGAACAGGCGGCAATGGTTCTTAAGGTGAAGCGCTCGGAGAGTGCCGTTATTCATAAGCCTTACACGGTCTCGAAAAATCAAACGGTTGGCCAACTGCGCATGATCATGGACGAGCAGGGGTTTTCAGGATTTCCGGTGGTTGACGCAGAAGGCAAGCTCGAGGGAATGGTAACAGGCCGTGATGTTCGTCACATGGCTGACAATGCGGCAACGATTTCAGAGGTGATGACTCCTTTAACGCGCTTAATTACATCCCATGAAAATACAGGACTACGTGAAGCGCGCGCTATTCTCTACGAAAATAGGATTGAGAAGCTTCCACTGATTAATGATGAGGGCGTGCTCACGGGCCTGATCACTGGAGCTGATATTGAAAAACGCATTACTTTCACGGATGCTGCTAAGGATCCAAACGGCCAGCTGCGCTGTGGTGCAGCAGTAGGCGTTGGCCCAGACTGTGTTGAGCGGGGCAAGGCCCTGATTGAAGCTGGTGCAGACGCTTTGTTTATTGATGCTGCCACGGGTCATACAAGTCGTGTGATCGAGGTGATCGGTAAGCTGCGAGAGCTCGGTGACGTGCCGGTAGTTGCTGGTAATGTGGTTACTGCTGAGGGCGCTCGAGACTTGGTAGAGGCCGGTGCATCTGCGCTTAAAGTCGGTGTTGGTCCTGGTTCTATCTGCACCACGAGGGTGATATCAGGTGTCGGCATGCCTCAGTTTACGGCGATTCAAAATGTGTCTTCCTACTGTAGGGACAAGGGTATTCCTGTGATCGCAGACGGTGGTATTCGTTATTCAGGAGATATCGCCAAGGCGCTTGCGGCTGGAGCTGACTTGGTCATGCTTGGTTCCATTCTTGCTGGAACGCGTGAAAGCCCCGGAGCAACGGTTCATTACCAAGGGCGTAGATTTAAATCATACCGTGGCATGGGATCACTTGGCGCCATGCGCAAGGGCTCCGGTGACCGTTATGGACAAAACAGCTCAGGCAAACTGGTAGCAGAAGGCGTTGAAGGCCGAGTTCCTTACAAAGGGCCTCTCTCGGAAGTTGTTTTCCAGCTCATGGGTGGTCTCAAATCAGGCATGGGTTATGTTGGTGCATCTAATCTTAATGAGTTGCGCGAACGGGCGCAATTCACACAAATTACCTCTGGCGGTCTGAAGGAAAGTCATGTGCATGACATCACCATCACAGAGGAGCCTGTCAATTACCAGCCGTCCGCCTAAAGGCACCGTCACAACTGTTTATTATTACTGACTTGATCTTGAATGATTGGGTCAATTCACTGAAATATTTTATGATAGAAAAAAATCACGTCGCCGTTTTTGATTTTGGTTCACAGTATACTCAACTCATCGTGAGGAGGGTTCGTGAGCTAGGCTTTTTCGCTAAGCTCTATGAGCCGGAGGAAATATCATCCATTGGCCAGCCCGGTGCTGTCATTCTCTCAGGTGGTCCTAAAAGCACCAGTGATGACGACGCGCCAGACATCGATTTTGATGCGCTGCAGGCGTTTGGTGTTCCCGTATTGGGTGTCTGTTATGGCATGCAGATGCTCAACATCAAATTTGGGGGTTCCGTTAAATCAAGTAATCGTCGCGAATACGGCCCAGCAGAATTAAAGCCCTTGGCGAGTGAAGGTCTCTATGAAGGCATTTCTCATGAGTCTCAGGTATGGATGAGTCACTCGGATACGGTGAGTGATTTGCCGGATAATTGCCAGGTGCTAGCGGCCAACAAAGAGGGCACGCCAGTTTCCTTGAAGTGGGGTGAGCGCTACTACGGTATTCAATTTCACCCGGAGGTGACGCACAGTCATGAGGGCCTTCGCATCCTGCATAATTTTTTATTGCAGGCAGGCGAGTTGGAGGTGTTCCGGATTGAGGACTTTAAGCGTGAATTGATCGCCGGTATTCGTGAGAGAGTCGGAGATAAGCAGGTTGTTTGTGGCGTCAGTGGTGGTGTCGATAGCACGGTACTTGCAGTTCTTTTGAAGGAGGCTGGAGTGAATACACGAGCTATCTTTGTCGATCACGGTTTGATGCGGATGGATGAAGGTGATGAAGTGCGTAACAATTTTCACCGCATGGGTGTGGACATTGAGACGGTCGAATGCTCGGAGCTCTTTTTGGGGCAGTTAGCTGATGTTTCTGATCCGGAAGAGAAACGTAAAATCATCGGCAATTTGTTCATTGATGTTTTTTGGGACACTGTGGGAGATGCTGAGATGCTAGCACAGGGGACACTCTACCCTGATGTGATTGAATCTGCATCCAATGCCAAATCAAAAGCCTCGAAGATCAAAACTCACCACAATCGTGTACCGCGTATTTTAGAACTCCAGAAGCAGGGCAAGGTTTTGGAACCTCTTGCTGAGCTTTTCAAGGATGAGGTCCGTGAGCTTGGAGCATCCTTGGGGATACCCCATGATATCCTTCAGCGTCATCCATTTCCTGGTCCCGGTCTCGCGGTCAGGTGCCCGGGTGACATCACCGATAAGAAGCTGCGCATCATCAGAGAGTGTGATGCTATTTTCATAAGCCGACTTAAGGATCATGGCTGGTATGATAAGGTGTGGCAGGCTTATGCGGGCCTCATTCCCGTTAAAACCGTCGGCGTTAAAGGGGACGAGCGAAGTTATGAGTGGGCAATAAGTCTGCGTGCTGTGATAAGTGAAGACGCCATGACAGCCGACTGGGTAGAGCTGCCAGCTACATTATTGAGAGAAACCAGTAATCGTATTCTTAATGAGGTTGATGGCATCAACCGTGTCTTGTATGATATTTCGACAAAGCCACCTGCAAGTATTGAGTGGGAATAATAAAGACTGATGTTTAGTCAGCAGCGTTGAGATGAGGTGCCCACGATGTGTCCAAACAATTCACCGCAGTGCGGCGCAGTGCCCTCACTGTGGCTTTGTTCTGTCCGACCTCGATGATCTCTATGGCTCGGGTGAGGTTCGATTGAGGCGCCTGAGTGATATGGCAGGGGCATTACGCCTTAAGGAGAGACAAAAGCTGGAGCGTTTGCTTGATGAGTTTCAGACCAGTTTTCCTCAGTTGTTTTTTAGCGTCTATTATGGTGCGCTTGAGGACAGAGCTAATATACGCCAATTTGGTCTGTGGTTGCTCAATCATGCAGCTTATGAGGACTTAGATATTAGTCGCCCTAATGATGGAGGGATTCTGTTACTGGTAGACCTGAATACGAAAGTAGCATCCATTTCGTTTGGCTATATGTTGGATTCCTTCCTGACCGAGGAGGATACATTTAATATCTTGGCGAAAGCTCACCCTCATTTATTGCAAGGGAATCACTTGAAGGCGGCCAGTGTGATTGTGAAGCAGTTGTCACGCGTCCTGAGGAAAAAATCTAGACGCGCGATTCTCCAGCAGAAAATATTTGGACCTCCAATAAACCAAAGTAGTGGAGCGGTAAATGCTTTGGAAAGGATCCGATCCAATCGATCTAATCGTTCTGCCGCAGAGCAAGATAAATTTAAAAGTATTCAAACCACGAGAGCTGTAAATAAGGAGAAGGAGCCGTGAAGGTAAGCTTTTTTCGATGGCTGTTGTTGCTGCTGCTGGTATCGCATTCTGCTCGTGCTGAGTCCTTGCCGCAGTGGTCGGACGAAGATAGGGCTCGTCTACTCAGAGGGGAAATCATTGCCGGTACGGATATCCTTGTAGAGGATAAAAGGGTGATTGCATCCTTGAGGCTAGGGTTAGAGTCTGAGGTGCTTCGATCTTTACCGCCCGAGCTGGAGCCAGAGCCAGAATACGATCCCAAGGTGGTTCCGTCTGAGTTCTTGCCGCTTTATTTTACTTCCTCTGAAAGCTATTTGATCGACCCTCAGCAGTTGTTATCCAATCAAGAAGCCCTCGATCGATTGGGCTTTCTGAATTATCACGCTGATGACTCAGAGCTCAAAATAAGGATGTATCTGTTTGATTCAGAACAGAATTTGCCTGCCACCTATACGATTGAAAAACTTTGTGAAGATCATTACGCGGATGCGCCTCTCACGGCGATCGTTTTTTGCTTTTTGGGTAATCCTGAAAGAAGTCAGCTGGCATTCGCCGGTCAGGGGGCAGCCGATGTGATAGCATTAGATCGGCGAAAAATGCTCGAGTCTGCCATGATTAAGTCGATGGAGAAATCTGATCCCGCCATGCAGTTAGAGTCATTTATTGTTCAGCTATCCATTTCCCTTTATTGGCTGGAGGCTGAAAGAGCTGAAACTCTCGCGGCGCTAGCAGCAGAGGGGAGCCGAGCGCTCGCAGGTAAGGCATGGACCTCAGGTAATGGTGCCGGAAAAGCCGAGGTGGTTCCCGTCATCGACGCTGGCGGGCTTTCTGTTTTAAAGTCTAATATGCACTGGATCATTTTGGGCCTTCTGGGTTTGTTGTGCCTGATGGCTGGTTGTGTTTTTGGCTGGGTCATGTGGAGTCGATCACGTCGTTATCATTTCCCAGTGGTGGAGACACCCGAGAGACTCGGAGCTAGTTATGCAGCAGGGGTTGGGGCTGTCATCGCATTCCATAAAAAACTGGGCTCACCATCAAGTCAGCGTAATCAAGTGCCTGACTACCTGAAACGGGTTTAAAACACTTCATTTTATCATATGAACTGGCAGAAAAAATGAAAAGGTTGCTTAAATCCCTGTTTAGAAAATAAATTACTTTACGAAGCTCGATCTGCTGATAACTGTGCCTTTGTTCCCTCAAAGGAGCAGACAGTCCGATTAGTATTGGATCATACAGGTTAGGGGGTTTCCTGGTGATTTAGCTAATCGGACTGTTCTCTTTATACTCGTTTTTCACTTGCTTGTGAGGCCCGAAAACCACCTTGAGTTGGTGTTGTTTATAGAGTAAATTAGCTCCCTATGCATCAGCGCTGTTACTTACCGTTGCGATATCTGTGCCTTCAATTATGGCGTATTTCATGCTGCCAGTTTACTGTTATCGGCTGTGTGCTGGTGGCCAGCAGTCTTTGTGCTGGGGCATTCACGGTGAATCAACAAGAGGTGCCGAAAAGTAAAGCGGACTTGGTTGCGATACAGGACGCTTTGGTTGAAAACCTTGAGGCTTGCCGTATGGCTACCGTGAGTATTCGTATTGGCGAAGGATTCGGTAGTGGTGTGATTGTGTCTCCTGAGGGTTTGATTCTTACCGCAGCTCATGTGACCGCGGAGGTGAATGAAGAAATGACGGTTATTCTTAATGGTGGTAGTGAACACAAGGCCATCTCCATGGGCCTACACTCTGAGAGTGACGCCGCCATGATGCGCATCATCGATGAGGGAGAATATCCTTATGTGAACATTAATAAGAATAATGATTATCGATTGGGGCACTGGGTATTTGCATTAGGTCATGCAGGTGGATTTGATCTTGAACGCGGAGCTGTTGTAAGACTCGGCAGAATTGTGATGGAAAATGATTCAACCTTGCACACAGATTGCAAGGTGATTGGAGGTGATTCTGGCGGTCCATTGTTTGACATGGGTGGCGAGTTGATCGGTATACATAGTAGAGTCTCCGCCAGCTTAGAGCAGAACATGCACGTGCCGATACGGGAGTATCTTAAGCATTGGGATGCGCTGAAGGGTAATGAGTTTTTGGGTGATGGTCCATTTGCTGAACGTCCTGATAAGGGCTCGGGCTTTCTTGGTTTTGCCTCAACGGACACGGAGGACGGCTTACTCATTGGCGAAATGCTCGAGGATGGTCCAGCGGCCAATGCAGGGATCGAGACAGGTGATATTATCTTAGAGCTCGAGGGTGAGGCTCTTACTGACAAAGAACATTTTCAATCCATGCTCAAAGAGAAAACACGTGGAGAAGAAGTGGAGCTGCTTATCATGAGAAATGGTGAGCAGAAAAAAATGACGGTAAAACTCGGCGAGAGGTAATCTCATGAATCGCGATGATAAAAAAAGATTTTCAGCTTGGAATATGGCAGCTTCTCAAATGACATTCATGCCCATGCTCGTTCTCAGCGTGAGCCTATTTGTAGCTTCTACGCAGCTTAGCTCAGCTCAAGGTGGGCTGCCTGCAGATCAGCGTATCAATGGGAAACGTGTTTGGGCCGCTTTTGAGCCGCATCGTGAAATCCTACAAAGAAGTAGCGCGGTCATTTACACAGATGAGAGAGCGAGGGTTAAATCCCTTTATGGCACAGTCGTCAGTGAACAGGGTCACATCCTGACGAAGGCGAGCGAGATTGAGGGTAAGTCACATCTCAGTGTCCGCATTGGTAGTGAGGTCTATACGGAGGTTGATCTATTAGAAGTCGATGAACAATGGGACGTCGCTTTGCTTAAGATAAGCGCCGAGCAGCCATTGACTCCTGTTGAGCTGAGTAGTGGCGATGATATCAGGCAGGGGCACTGGGTAGTCTCTAATGGATCAACCACGCGCAGTCAGAGACGAGTGCGTCTAGGCATTGTCAGCGCTGAGATACGCAAAATATCAGCCACTAAAAGTCATGTGGTTTTGGGCGTTGAATTCGAAAAAGGTAAAGAGGCTCAATGGAAGGTTGCCGGTGTCAGCGAAGACAAGGGCGCTCAGAAGGCGGGCATACAAGTCGGCGACATCATCATCTCAGCTGATGGCGTCAAGCTGAGCGAGAGAGAAGATCTCATCGAGGTGTTGAAAAAGAAGGAGCCAGGAGACAAGGTTGCTATCGAGCTTATGCGAGACAAAAAGAAGCTTCGCCTGGGTGTTGAGCTCTCTGCAAGGGAAGAAAGCATGACTCGAAATGACCAGATGAGTGGTGGTGAGGATCAGCTCTCAGCGCGACGCTCAGAATTCCCTCGGGTCATTGATCATGATACCCCGCTGACGAAGGTGTCTGTGGGAGGGCCGTTGCTTAATCTGGACGGGATATGCATAGGTATGAATATTGCCCGTGCAAGTAGGGTGGCAACCTTTGCTATTCCGGCACGTGAGCTGCGAGAGATAATTGCAAAGATGATTGAGTAGTATTCTTTTTTCTTGTGCTAGATCGGCGAGCTGACAGAGTGCCCAAGTTTCTTACTATTATGAATATATCTCGTTGTTCCGTCATCAGTCGTTTCGTCTTGTTGCTGCCATTTCTAATCAGCTCCTTATGGGCCGCTGATGGGTCAAGCACGGCAGATAATCTCAACGCGGCCATGGCTCCAGTAGCGGATGTGCTTGAGAATATCATTTTCTATTCGTTTAACGTAGCTGGGCAGGGCTTGCCCATTGTGTTGGTTGTTCTCGGAGGCACCGCTATTTTTCTCACCATTTATTTCAAGTTCCTCAACTTGCGATCGATAGGCTTAGCCTTTAGGACTGCCCGCGGAAAGTATACTAGAGCTGATGCACCCGGTCAGATTACTCATTTCCAGGCGTTGACGGCGGCTTTGTCGGCAACGGTAGGTTTGGGTAACATAGCAGGCGTGGCTGTCGCGGTTGGTTTGGGAGGTCCGGGAGCTACCTTTTGGATGATTCTGATGGGCTTGTGTGGCATGACCACTAAGTTCTGCGAGTGCACGCTGGGTGTTAAATATCGTCGGATTGATGACAAAGGCAGAGTGCATGGTGGCGCAATGTATTACTTGAGTCAGGGTCTGAAAGAAAAAGGTTTTGGGAGTCTGGGTAAAGTGTTGGCCATCTTTTTTGCCATCATGTGTGTGGGTGGTGCCATTGGCGCCGGTAACATGTTTCAGGTAAACCAAGCGGCATCTCAAGTGAGCAGTGCTTTTGGTATTTTCACGGAGAGCAAACTTATTTTCGGCATCATTCTGGCTGTGTTGGTCGCTATGGTGATCATCGGAGGCATTGTTGCCATTGCACGGGTGACGTCATTCCTGGTTCCTTTCATGTGCGGTATGTATCTGGTGGCCGCTTTGGTCATTATCTGCACTCATATTGACATGGTAGGAGACGCATTTAGGCAGATTGTCGAAGGAGCATTTTCTCCTATGGCTGTTGGCGGTGGTTTGATCGGTGTGCTTATCCAAGGAATCAAGCGGGCTGCATTTTCCAATGAAGCAGGTGTCGGCTCGGCTCCCATTGCTCACGCGGCAGTGAAGACTGATAAACCGGCAAGTGAGGGCATTGTGGCATTGCTTGAGCCATTTACGGATACCGTGGTTGTGTGCACAATGACAGCGTTGGTGTTGATTGTGACAGGTGCCTGGAAGGTAGACGGTATCGTTAAATCAGATTCTGCCGAGCTCTACAGCATGCCTTTGGCAGGAGCCGTTGTGGTTCAGCAAATCGACAAAGGTGACGAGTTGCGTATTTTAGGTAGCTCTGAAGATAAGGATTCTGGACAAACCTTTGGCAAGGTCTGGCAAGAAGGTGCTGAAACGGATCTGTGGGTCAATGTTGAGGACATCAACAAGGTGGAAGGTATTGCCAAGACGTCGATGGCCTTTGGCGAAAAATTTGCATGGTTTCCAAAGCTTTTAGCTGTCGCTGTATTGTTGTTTGCTTTCTCCACGATGATCTCTTGGTCTTATTACGGTGAACAGGCGGTGATTTACCTCTGCGGTGGACCACACAAGACGGCGATTTTGCTCTACAAGCTCCTGTTCTGCTGTTTTGTCGTCGTTGGATCGGTTGCTTCGCTTGGTAATGTGATCAGAATCTCTGACGCCATGATTTTTGCCATGGTCATTCCGAATATGGTAGGACTCTACTTTTTGTTACCTGTAGTTAAAAAAGAGCTCGCCATCTTCCGCCAGCACGTAGCTGATACAGAAGGGAAGTAAGCGTATGCAGCTCTGAGGATGCAAGGGCATGACTCAGCCCATTTTTTTTTGATTAGTTTCCTTAGTCTTAAACCATTACGGAATAATACTTTCGCGCTCTTTGATTCTGCTAGGGGCTCGTTGTTGTGAAAAACCGCTGGTCAAAACTCTTGTTTTGATGCAGGTTACGTCCGTCCATGGCCATGAGTTCACCTTCAGAAAAACCAGACCAATTTCTCGTTGGTGGAGGTGTGCCTGAGTGTCTTAAGCCGGGCTATGTCAATCGTCGCAAATTCCTTGGCGCAGCCGGCCTGACTGCCGCAGGGGTTATCATTGGCGCCCCAAAAAGTGAGGCTGCATTCTTTGGTCTTATGGGGGACAAGCCCGTTCCGGGCATCCCGCATGCTTGGATACAAGCGAAGGGTTCGGATGTTACCCGTTATGCTCGTTACATTCAGAGCCTCAATCTGCGCAACATCACACCTCGTATGGTGTTGGCGCCGCATTTCAAATCCAGAGGAGGTGTCGCAAACTCCTTGCCGCCTAAGACCTATTGGCGAAAGCTCGGGCCAACTCTTAAGTTGATTGATAGCATTGTTTCGCGCATTGGCTCTCCGCTTAAGGAAATCGCATCTGCCTACCGTAGCCCAAGCTATAATCGTGCTGTAGGCGGGCGAACAAAGTCTTATCATATGCAGAATATGGCATGTGACATCAAGTTTCATGGCGTCTCTACCTACCATGTAGCCGCCGCAGCCAAAGAACTGCGCAGTCAGGGTTTATACAGAGGTGGGGTGGGACGTTATTCGGCCTTTGTCCATGTCGACACCCGCGGCATTAATGTTGATTGGTAGGATTGCGCTGCGGCTAAGTCGGTAGCGTGTAAAGTTGTAGGGCCTGATATTAGCATCTCATCAGTGGTTGCATTGATTGTTTTAGGCTCAGAAATTCAGGCCTAAAAAAAGGGCACCCCGCAATGCAGGATGCCCTTCATGATAGAATGAAGATACTGAGACCTAGATCTCGACCGAGTTGATGGTCTGAAGAATGCGGCCAGCGATCTTGTAGGGGTCACCCTGTGAGTTCGGGCGGCGGTCCTCGAGATAACCTCTGTAAGCATCATCTTTGACGAAGCCGTGTGGCACGCGGACAGATGCACCACGGTCAGCAACACCCCAAGAGAACTTGTCGATGGACTGAGTCTCGTGGAGGCCGGTAAGGCGCTTATCGTTGTCAGGACCGTAAACAGCAATGTGCTCTTCGGTGAACTCTTCGAATGCGTCCATGAGCTTGAGGAAGTATTCCTTGCCGCCGACTTCACGGAGGTGATCGGTGGAGAAGTTAGCGTGCATGCCTGAGCCGTTCCAGTCGCCGGTGATTGGCTTACAGTGCCACTCAACGTCTACTTCGAACTCTTCGCAGAGACGCAGCAGAAGGAAGCGAGCTACCCAGATATCGTCAGCAGCTTTCTTGGAGCCTTTGGCAAACACCTGGAATTCCCACTGACCTTTGGCAACCTCGGCGTTAATGCCTTCGTGGTTGATGCCAGCGTAGAGGCAGAGGTCAAGGTGAGTATCGGTGATTTCGCGAGAGATTCCGCCGACGTTGGCAAAACCGACACCACAGTAGTATTCACCCTGTGGATTGGGGTAACCGCCCTTGGGGAAGCCGAGGGGCACACCTTCTTGCATGAGGAAGTATTCCTGCTCAAAGCCGAACCATGTTCCTTCATCATCGGGAATGGTAGCACGACCGTTGGAGGAGTGAGCGCTGCCGTCGGGTAGCATGACCTCACACATGACGAGGATGCCGTCTTCACGGGTGCCGTCAGGGTAAAGCGCTACGGGCTTAAGCACGCAGTCGGAGTCACCACCTTCAGCTTGTTGAGTTGATGAGCCGTCGAAGCCCCACTCAGGAAGCTGGTCGAGGGTAGGGAACTCGTCAAAGTCCCTGAGCATGCACTTGGTGCGGAGATTCTGGACAGGCGTGTAACCGTCTAGCCAGATGTAATCGAGTCTGTATTTAGCCATATTCTTTGTTTATGATGGATTTTTGTCTGAAGTGCCACTGTCTGAGAAGCCGTGGCAAGCATTGAACGATTCAAATTTGAGCAAATGATGTGCCAACTTCGGAAGAATAAGGCTATTATTAGCTGTTTTCTTCAAGGTCATGCACTTCAAGCGATATCAGTGTTGTGTCGTCTGTGCCGTCATTACTGACAGCGCGACACATGAGAGCCTCAGTGAGCTCGCTTGTCGAGCCCGAGTTTTTTAAAAATGTGGCATGTATATTCTTTTCCCATAGCCCATCGATGAGGCCATCACTGCAAAGCAGGAAACGATCACCTGATTGGTAAGGGAATGTCGCCAGATAAGGGTTCACTGTGCGGTGTCCTCCACCGACCACTTCGTAAAGAGCCGATCTCCTCGGATGGGTCCGGAACTGCCTCTCATTGATTTCACCTCGGTTAAGCTTTTTCCAAACAAAAGTATGATCCTGGGTCAGCAGGGTGGTTTTGCTTTCCTCTCCTTGGGCGCGGTGAACATAAAGTCGGCTATCTCCTACATTGCAAAAGTAGAGGTTTTCTGGAGTGAACCATGCTAGAGCGAGGGTTGCCGCCATGCCTTGTTTGTTGTCATCATGGGCTGCATCCGCATTGATGGCGAGGTGCACGGCATTGATGGCTTGCTGCATGTGGTGCAGGTAATCCGGGTGCATGCCCGAGGCTGCCGTTTTAAAGGTGCGCGGAATCATCTCGCTAAGATATTC
>Ga0115545_1000135_pt1 | contig 38697 bp, 37 predicted proteins | sample COGITO_mtgs_1003_FD_87188 | JGI IMG/M metagenome (GOLD analysis project Ga0115545, IMG submission 87188) | Pelagic marine microbial communities from North Sea - COGITO_mtgs_100330 | ecosystem: Environmental > Aquatic > Marine > Epipelagic | place: Germany:Helgoland, sampling site Kabeltonne...
CAAAGGGAGAATGCACCATGTCGAAAACGAAACTTACCCGCGAAGACGCGCTCGCGTTCCACATGGATCCAACACCGGGGAAATGGGAGGTCACCGCGACCGTTCCCATGACAACGCAGCGCGATTTGTCGCTCGCATATTCCCCTGGCGTCGCGGTGCCCTGCGAAGATATCGCGGCCAACCCCGCGCTTGCCTACGATTATACCAACAAGGGAAACCTCGTTGCTGTGATCTCAAACGGCACCGCTGTTCTGGGCCTTGGCAACCTCGGCGCATTGGCAAGTAAGCCAGTGATGGAGGGCAAGTCCGTTCTCTTCAAACGCTTCGCCGATGTGAACTCCATCGACATCGAGCTGGACACCGAAGACCCCGACGCATTCTGTAACGCGGTCCGCTTGATGGGCCCGACCTTTGGCGGCATCAACCTCGAAGACATCAAAGCGCCGGAATGTTTTATTATCGAACAGCGCCTGAAAGAGGAAATGGACATCCCCGTTTTCCACGATGATCAGCATGGGACCGCAGTGATCTGTGCGGCTGGTCTGCTCAACGCTCTAGAAATTTCGGGCAAGAAAATCAACGAAGTCAAAATCGTCCTCAACGGCGCAGGTGCCGCTGGGATTGCTTGTCTAGAACTGCTGAAATCCATGGGCGCGACCCACGATAATTGCATCATGTGCGACACCAAAGGTGTGATTTACCAAGGGCGCACCGAGGGCATGAACCAATGGAAATCCGCCCATGCCGCCAACACCGATACCCGCACGCTGAGTGAGGCGATGGATGGCTGTGACGTTTTCTTGGGCGTATCCGCTAAGGGCGCCGTGACCCAAGACATGGTGATTAGCATGGCCCCCAACGCTGTGATTTTCGCGATGGCGAACCCCGATCCAGAGATCACGCCAGAGGAAGTGCACGCGGTGCGCGAAGACGTCATCGTCGCCACAGGCCGTTCCGATTACCCGAACCAAGTGAACAACGTCCTCGGTTTCCCTTACCTGTTCCGTGGCGCCCTCGACATTCACGCCCGCGCCATCAACGATGAAATGAAGATCGCTTGCGCAAAGGCGCTCGCCGCTCTCGCTCGCGAAGATGTGCCTGACGAGGTCGCAATGGCTTACGGCAAAAAACTCTCTTTTGGCCGCGATTACATCATCCCAACGCCATTTGATCCACGCTTGATCCACCGCATTCCTACGGCAGTTGCGCAGGCTGGCATGGATACTGGCGTCGCACGTCGCCCCATTATCGACATGGAAGGCTATGAAAACACGTTGAAATCGCGGATGGACCCGACGCAATCCATCTTGCGAAGCCTCAACGCCCGCGCTCGCGCCGCGCAGTCCGACGTGATCTTTGCGGAAGGTGACGACATCCGCGTATTGCGCGCCGCGGTGCTTTATCAACGTTCTGGCCTCGGTAAGGCGCTTGTTGTTGGGCGCGAGAAAGACATCGAAGCAAAGCTGACAGCAGAAGGTATGGCCGACGCTGTTGGCGAACTTACAATCGTCAACGCGGCGAACACGCCGCACTTGGAAACCTACAAGGATTTCCTTTACGAACGCCTGCAACGCAAAGGCATGGATCACCACGACGTGCACCGCCTCGCCTCGCGGGATCGCCACGTTTTTGCATCCCTGATGCTCGCTCATGGACATGCTGACGGAATGGTCACGGGGGCAACGCGGAAATCTGCGCATGTGCTCGAACTCATCAACCACGTGTTTGACGCACAACCCCACGATGGTGCAACTGGCGTGACTGCGATCCTTCATAAAGGTAAAATCGTCCTCATCTCTGACACGCTTGTGCATGAGTGGCCCGACCAAAACGACCTCGCGGACATCGCAGAACGGGCAGCCGCCGTTGCGCGCGATCTCGGACTCGAGCCGCGCGTCGCCTTTGTCTCCTTCTCAACCTTCGGCTACCCCGTATCAGAGCGATCCGAGAAAATGCACAAGGCCCCAACCGTACTTGATGGCCGCAATGTTGACTTTGAATATGAGGGTGAAATGGCCGTTGATGTTGCTCTCAACATGTCCGCGATGGAGCATTACCCCTTTTCTCGCTTGACGGCACCCGCGAATATCCTCGTCGTTCCTGCACGGCATTCGGCCTCAATCTCCGTCAAGCTCATGCAAGAAATGGCTGGCGCAACCGTTATCGGCCCCATCTTGTCAGGTGTCGGAAAACCAGTGCAAATCTGCTCCACAGGCTCAACCGTCAACGACATTCTCAACATGGCGGTCATCGCGGCATGTAAGGTCGGTCAATAATGGCGATCTGGAATCTCGGCTCAATCAACGCCGATCTGGTCTACACCGTCCCGCATATTCCAGCACCGGGTGAAACGCTCTCGTCGACAAACCGCGCCACATATATGGGCGGTAAAGGCGCGAATATGTCCGTCGCAATTGCCCGCGCGGGCAGTCGGGTCAATCATATCGGCGCACTTGGGCCGGATGGTGGTTGGGCGGTGCAACGGCTCTTGGAATATGGCGTTGATACACGGCACATCGCGCAGGTCGAAACCGCCACAGGCCACGCGATCATCATGGTCGACGCGCATGGAGAAAACGCGATCCTTTTGCATGCGGGCAGCAACGGCGAAATCCCCCAAGCGACCCTGCAAACGGCCTTGGCAGAGGCGCAGACGGGCGATTGGTTCGTCACGCAAAACGAAACAAACCTGCAGCGGACAGGCGTATCACTCGCCAAAAAGATGGGCCTCAAAGTCGCCTACGCCGCAGCCCCCTTTTCTGCTGACCGCGTGCAGGCCGTTCTCGAATACCTTGATTTCCTGATCCTGAACGAAGTCGAAGCTGCGCAACTGACGGAAGCCACAGGCAAAACCCCTGAGGAGCTCGGCATCCGCGATGTGGTCGTGACTTTGGGCAGTGATGGTGCCGACTGGTTCGGCCCAGACGGCAAACAGCATTTCCCAGCAATCCCTGTCACGCCCATCGACACAACGGGCGCTGGGGATACTTTCACGGGCTACCTTCTTGCGGGCCTCGATCAGGGCATGCCAATGGCGCAAGCGATCAATTTGGCGACCAAAGCAGGCGCCTTAATGGTCACCCGCCAAGGCACCGCCGACGTGATCCCCGATCTGTCAGAGGTGCGCGCGTTTAATGGCTAGCAAACGGGGCCGCTGAACCCCAAAGCTGCTTCACACGCGTATCACGACCACAGCCTTCACGGTAAAACTTATAAGCATCGGCTTGGGTTTTCACACCACCACGGGTGATCACGCGATCCGTCCCGCGATAGTAATTCTGATGATAGCCTTCTGCCTGGTGGAACGTCGCAGCGGGTAAGATCGGAGTCACAATCGTCTGTCCCAAATCGCGCTGTGCTGTCGCCAATGCGGCACGCGCAACGGCCTCTTCCGCAGGGTTAGACACGAAAATTGCCGTGCGATACACATCGCCGCGGTCACAAAACTGGCCGCCTGCATCTGTTGGATCAACAGAACGGAAGAAGGCATGCAACAATTGCGCATAGCTCACAACATCCGCGTCATAGGTGATCTCAACGACCTCATAATGCCCCGTTCCCTTTAGCGTTTTGTAAGTCGGGTTTGTCGTTGTTCCGCCAGCATACCCGGACACGACCTCGGAAACACCACTCACACTTTCAAAGTCACTCTCAACGCACCAAAAGCAACCGCCAGCTACGACGGTTTTCTGCATATCGCGTGCCTCTGCCCCCGTTCCCTGCAGGATCGCACCAGCGCCAATCAATAGCGCCAAGGCAGCGGTTTTCGCGGTCTGAATTGAAAAAGTCATAAGGTATCTCCTGTTTGAACCCACCTTCGGGACAAACAGCACCCAGCGCAATTCACGGCACGGTGAGTTCACGCGCTCTTTACCTCTTGGAACATTTCAAAAGCCGCCATAGCCTACGCGAAATAGCGAGGTTCCTATGTCAGATCACGTCACCACCCACCAAGCCGAAGAAGATGCGCGTAACACAGAAATCCTGATTTACGTAGACGGTAAAATTGTCCCCAAGAAAGAGGCCGTCATCAGCGTTTATGATAGCGGTTTCATGCTGGGCGATGGCGTCTGGGAGGGGTTGCGTCTGCATGACAACAAATGGACCTTTCTGGATGAGCATATGGACAGGCTTTTTGAGGCCGCGAAAGCGATTGATCTGGACATAGGTATAGATCGCAAAGGCGTCATTCAGGCCTTATTAGATACACAACAAGCTAATGGCATGACCGACAATGCCCATGCACGCTTGATGGTGACGCGCGGTGTAAAAGTGCTGCCATTCCAGCATCCGTCGCTCTCGCAATCGGGGCCGACCATGGTGATTATCATGGAACATTCGCGGCCCAAACTGCCACGGCCAATTGCCCTCGCGACTGTCCCGCATTTGCGCGGTCTGCCGATGACGCAAGACCCGAAACTGAACAGCCATTCCAAGCTAAACTGCATCCTCGCCTGCATCGCCGCCACCAAAGCGGGCGCTGACGAGGCGCTGATGCTTGACGTGCATGGTTTCGTGAACACAACGAACGCCTGTAACTTCTTTATCGTGCGCAAGGGTGCGGTGTGGACCAGTACCGGCGATTACTGCATGAATGGAATCACTCGCCAAAAGGTAATCGACCTGTGCCGCGCAAACGAGATCCCCGTTTTTGAGCGCAACTTTAGTTTGGTCGACACTTATGGCGCGGACGAGGCGTTTTTGACCGGCACTTTTGGGGCGCAAACGCCTGTTGGTTCCATTGATGGCCGTGTGATTGGGACGGGCGAACTTGGCCCTATGACCAAACGTCTTCGCCAGCTTTACGCCGACTTGGTGCACGCTTAGTGCACGCGCGGTGCACGCAAATCACAGGAGAAAAATGATGCGAATTGCGATGTGGTCGGGCCCACGAAATCTCTCAACCGCGATGATGTATGCCTTCGGAAATCGCCCAGACTTCGCAATTTGGGACGAGCCTTTCTATGCGCCATATCTCGCGAAAACTGGCTATGATCACCCGATGGCTGCTGAAATAATCGCAGCACACGAGAGTGATCCTGAAAAGGTCGCTGAGCGCTGTTTAGACACTATTCCAGCCCAAAAGCCGCATTTCTATATGAAACACATGCCGCATCACATGATAGATGGCTTTCCAACGGTGTGGGCAAAAGAGTGTGTTAACATCCACCTGATCCGCCACCCTGCCCGCGTGATCGCGAGTTACGGCGTGAAACGGTCCGATATCACCGACGACGACATTGGTTTTAGGCAGCAGGCAGAACTTTTCGATCAAATCGGAGGCATCGTCATCGACAGCGCCGAAATCCGCCAAGACCCTGAAAACATGTTGAAAAAACTATGCGCGGCGATCGATCTTCCGTTCGACCCTGCGATGCTTTCTTGGTCTGCCGGCCCTCGCGCTGACGACGGTATTTGGGCTGCGCATTGGTACAATGCGGTGCATAAATCGACGGGATTTGCGGGGGCTGAGGGCGATCTACCGATCCTTACGGGACGGGATGTTAACCTCTTGGAGAATGCGCTGCCATATTACGAGAAGATGGCAGCGCATAAGATTTAGGATTTAACGCGACGGTTCCGTGCAGCCAACAGCTTCAAACGAAGCGCGTTCAACTGGATAAAGCCCTGCGCATCTGTCTGATCGTAAGCGCCTGCATCTTCTTCAAATGTCACATGCGCCTCGGAATAGAGACTGTTTTCTGACCAGCGTGCCACTGTTGATGCGGAGCCTTTGTAAAGCTTAACACGTACTGTGCCGCTAACATGTTCTTGGCTCTTGTCGATCAAAGCTTGCAGCATTTCGCGCTCTGGCGAGAACCAGAAACCGTTGTAGATCAGCTCTGCGTATTTCGGCATGATGCTGTCCTTGAGGTGCCCAGCGCCAGAATCGAGCGTGATTTGCTCGATGCCGCGGTGTGCTTCCAGCAAGATCGTGCCGCCTGGCGTCTCATAGATACCGCGCGATTTCATGCCAACAAACCGGTTCTCAACGAGGTCCAAACGACCGACGCCATGCTTGCCGCCAAGCTCATTCAGCTTGGTCAGGATCGTCGCAGGAGACATCATTTCCCCGTTGATAGACACTGCATCGCCGCGCTCAAAGCCAATCTCGACCATTTCTGGTGTGTTCGGCGCATCCTCAGGCGCAACAGTGCGCTGGTAGACGTAATCTGGTGCTTCTTGTGACGGATCTTCCAGAACTTTACCTTCGGAGGAGGTGTGCAAGAGGTTCGCATCGACCGAGAACGGCGCATCGCCGCGCTTGTCTTTTGCGACAGGGATCTGGTTCTTTTCGGCAAACTCCAAAAGGCGTGTGCGGCTTGTCAAATCCCACTCACGCCAAGGCGCGATTACTTTGATTTCTGGGTTTAGCGCATAAGCGGCCAATTCAAAACGGACCTGATCATTGCCCTTACCAGTCGCACCGTGGGACACCGCATCAGCACCTTCAAGTGCGGCGATCTCAACCAGACGCTTGGAAATCAGCGGGCGCGCAATGGATGTGCCTAGAAGGTAGAGGCCTTCATACAAGGCATTGGCGCGGAACATCGGGAAGACGAAATCGCGCACAAACTCTTCGCGCAAGTCTTCGATATAAATGGACGATGCGCCCATCATCTCGGCCTTTTTGCGCGCTGGCTCTAGCTCCTCGCCCTGCCCCAAATCGGCGGTAAACGTGACAACTTCACAGCCATATTCGGTTTGCAGCCACTTGAGGATAATCGAGGTATCCAGACCACCAGAATATGCGAGAACAACTTTTTTCGGAGCAGTCATAAAATATAGCCCTTGATTGATGTGGTAATTGCATCGCGCGATATCGCGTTTTCAGAGGTCGTGCAAGGAAATGGCGTTGACGCGCCAACCGAGAGGTGCGACCAAAATCACAATTTAAAATAGGAAAGCGTTTAATATGGCTTGGAATATCGTGCGGCACGCGTTTGTGATCGTCTTTGGCAACTGGAAAGAGGCGTTAAAAGCATCCGTTTTGCCGTTCTTTCTTCTAGTCACTATTTTGGCGGGCATGTCCTATGTGACTGGTTTGGCGAATATCCAAATCTCAGACGTCTCTTTGGGTCAGGGCGGGAATGTGGGCAGTATCGCCCTCTTTGTGGTCGTTGCACTTATTGCGAGCATGTTGGTGTTGTCTTGGGTCGCGGTCACATGGCACCGTTTTATTCTGCTTGAAGAATACCCGGCCTATTTCCCTGCTGTGACAGGCCGTCCAATTGGCGCGTATTTCCGTCGGACTGCGATGATTATTTTGCAGATGTTTGGCGTTTTGATCCCAGTTGCGCTCATCGTCATGCCGCTGATGGCAGGCCTTTTGGCGAGCCCCTTTGTGCTGGCGCTCTTTTCTATTGCCGTGAATGTTTTGATTAGTTTCGTCTGGTTACGGGTTTGCATTTCGCTCCCGTCCGTCGCCGTAGGTGAGCCGATGACGAGCGTTGAAGCTTGGGGTAAAACGCGCGAAATTTCGCAGACAATTCTCGGTCTCGGCTTGGTCATGATCTTGCTGAACTTTGCCGCAGGCACGATCGTCAACCTCGCGCTGGCCCCAATCCCTGTCGTTTCCTCAATAGCCAGTATTGCCGTGCAGTGGGTGAGCATGATGGTCGGGATCAGTGTCCTGACCACCATCTATGGGCATGTTGTCGAGGGCCGTCCGCTGGTCGATTAAAACGTCAGGTCGGCCACAAAGGCAGCGTCGCCGTCGTTTGCCAATTCTTGGATCGCATCGCTGACATCCATCCAAACCGCTTCATGGCCTTCCTCTGTCGGGAGGCCATGTTTGCGAACGGGGATTGCTGTGTAGATATGGCATAGTTTTTCCGCGTGAAAGCCATAGTCGGGCATCCAGACAAAACGGCGGAAGGCGCCAAGGCGACGAGGTTTCGCGATGCGCCATCCAGTTTCCTCAAAAACTTCGCGGTGCAGCGCTTGGATCGGGCTTTCGCCCTCATCAATGCCACCACCAGGTAATTGAAATTCGTAGTGCGGACCTGATTGATAGGTCAGCAAAAGTTGCCCCATATTGGGCAAAATCGCATAGACTCCAGCCCGCAATTTATAGTGCTCGCCTGCTTTTGGCGTATCGCCGTAACGTCTGATCATTGTCTCACCCCTTGGACCGTGGCTTGTCCTACCTATATAGTCGGGGTATGCCAATTCCGCACATGATAGGAAAGCCCATGACGACCAGCAAAATTGCTTGGGACGATACCGTCCTGCCATTTCAACTCGACGCCTCCGATATTCGCGGACGCGTGGCCCGCTTGGACGGCACCTTGGAAGAGGTGTTGCGTCAACACGACTATCCGCCTGCGATTGAAGGGCTGATTGCCGAGATGTGTTTGCTGACCGCGATGATTGGGCAGTCGATGAAATTGCGTTGGAAACTGTCGTTGCAGGTGCGCGGTGATGGTCCGATCCGCTTTATTGCGACCGATTATTACGGCCCGACCGATGACGGCGCCCCTGCCCGTATCCGTGCCTATGCCAGCTATGATGACGAGACGATCAACCTTGATGCGATCCCGTTTAGCCAGATTGGCAAAGGGTATTTTGCGATCCTGATCGATCAGGGTCCTGATATGACGCCCTACCAAGGTGTGACCCCATTGACGGGTATGTCTTTGGCGAAATGTGCCGAGACCTATTTTGCCCAGTCCGAGCAGATCCCGACGCGTTTTGAGCTGACCTTTGGTCGGTCCCAAATCCGTGGCGAGGAAGAGCAGTGGCGCGCTGGTGGCGTGTTGCTTCAGCATATGCCAAAAGCGTCGCCTGATCTGAAAGGTGATGGCGGGTCTGGCGAGGATGGCTTGCTTTTGCCAGAGGATATTCTTGACGAGGTCGAGGGTGAAAATTGGACACGTGCGAATGCGTTGCTGGATACGGTTGATGATTTGGAATTAATTGGCCCGTCTATCACGCCAAGCGAATTGCTTGTTCGTCTGTTTCACGAAGAGCAGCCGCGTATTTATGACGCGCAGCCTGTGAAATTTGGCTGCACCTGTTCTGCCGACCGTGTGAAGCAATCCCTGTCGATCTATTCGGCCAAGGACATCAGCCACATGGTCACGCCAGAGGGCACCGTGACGGCAGATTGTCAGTTCTGCGGTTCGCATTATGTTTTCGCGCCTGACACGCTCGGGTTCGAGGCGAAAAGTGACGAGGCCTGAGCTTCGCCAAATGCTTCTAGATGCGCTGTCCAGTCAGGGCGGCGCATCCTCTGATTTTGATCTGAACAAAGATGTGGTTTTGCCTGAGGGGCGGAAACTTACACCTGCTGCCGTGCTGATTGCGGTACGCGCCAATACGCAAACCGTGATTCTGACCAAGCGGTCGGCGAAGTTAAAACATCATCCGGGCCAGATTGCTTTTGCGGGCGGCAAGCAAGACCCGATTGACGCCGATCCTACTGCTGCCGCCCTGCGCGAGGCGCATGAGGAAATCGGGCTTGATCCGTCTTTCGTTGATGTCATTGGCACATTGCCCGCCCATGAAACCGTGACGGGTTATGCGGTGACGCCTGTGATTGCCTTGGTCGATGGGCCGTTTGTTGCGGTGGCCGAAGCGGGCGAGGTGAGCGAAGTTTTCGAAGTGCCCCTCGCGCACCTGATGACCCCCGCAAATTTCCATGTTGAAGGCCGCATTTGGCAGGGCAAAATCCGCCGCTATTACACGATCCCGTTCGGTCCCTATTATATATGGGGCGCAACCGCCCGCATCCTGCGCGGCCTTGCGGAGCGGATGCAATGACGCGGATTTCGGCGGAGTGGCTTAACGGCCCATCAAAGCAGGTTTGCGCGATGCTGACGGATGCAGGTTATCAGGCTTGGTTCGTCGGCGGGTGCGTGCGCAATGCACTGATTGACGCGCCCGTTTCCGACCTTGATATTAGCACCGATGCGCGGCCCGAAGCGGTGATGAAAATCGCCAAATCGTGGGGCCTGCGCGTGGTTCCAACAGGGATAGAGCATGGCACGGTGACGGTTGTCGTGGAAGGTACGCCGTTTGAAATCACCACCTTCCGCCGTGATGTGGCGACCGATGGGAGACGCGCCGTCGTCGCCTTTGCCGACACGATGGAAGAAGACGCCCGCCGCCGCGATTTCACGATGAATGCGCTTTATTGCGATATCGACGGGGAGGTTGCCGACCCGCTTGGCGGCTTGCCCGATCTTGAGGCGCGGCGCGTTCGCTTTATTGATGATGCCGATCAGCGCATCAAAGAGGATTACCTACGCATCCTGCGGTTTTTCAGATTTCATGCGTGGTATGGTGATGTAGACGGTGGAATTGATGCCGATGGGTTGGCCGCGTGTGCCGAGAATATCGACGGGCTTGTGGGCCTGTCAAAAGAGCGCGTGACTGCGGAACTTCTCAAACTGCTCAGCGCCCCTGATCCTGCGCCTGCTGTTGCATCAATGGGTGCGGCTGGCGTTTTGGGTCAAATCCTCGCAGGTGCCGCGCCGCAGATTTTGGCGGTGCTGGTGCATGTGGAAGGGCAGGCGGGTCTTGCTCCTTATCCGATCCGTCGTTTGGTTGCACTTGGTGGAGTGCGCGATGGTTTGCGCCTGACGAATGCGCAGGAAAAGCGGATTGAGCTGTTGGTGAGCGACGCAAGTTTGCCCGCGCTTGCGTTTGAGCGGGGCGCGGAAATTGCCATTGATCGCGCGGCGATTGAAGCGGCGAGTTTGGGGCACGAAATCTCGGCTAAAGCGCTTGCCCAAATCAACTTTGCCGCAAACCAAATCTTTCCGATTTCCGCTGCTGACCTGATGCCAAGATTGCAGGGTGCGGCCCTTGGCAAAGCGCTGCAAAAGGCGAAGGCCGATTGGATCGCCTCAAACTTCCAGCTGACTAAGGCCGACTTGATTGGCTGACCTCATCCCGCTTTTTGGTTTCGTGTTCTTCGGCCTGTTTTCACCGGGTCCAAACGTGATCCTTCTGACCACCAGCGGCGCACGGTTCGGGTTTCGTCCGACGCTGCCGCATATCTTAGGCGTCGCACTTGGCGTGGGTATCATCGCGGGGATCGTGGGACTTGGATTGGGTGCGATACTGGCCGCGTTTCCGTCACTGACCATTGCGCTGAAAGTCATCGCCTGCGGTTGGATCCTCTGGATGGCCTATAACCTATGGCGTGCGGACCCCGCCAAGCGAAAGACCGGCAAGGATCGCCCTTTCACCTTCATCGAAGCCATTCTTTTCCAATGGGTGAACCCGAAAATCTGGGCGGTGGCGCTAAGTGCGACCGCCTATGTTGCGGCGTTTTCACCTATTGGGCAAGCGACACATCTGGCGCTGACATTCTCGACGATCAACCTTGGCGTTTGTCTGTTCTGGACATGGGCGGGAACGTTGCTTTCGCTTTTGCTGAACAACCCAAGCGCATGGCGTATCTTCATGCGGATCATGGCTGTCGCATTGGCAGGCTTCTCGATGGCGGTTTTCCTCTAGCAGTTTCCGCGCTATGTCTAACGGATTGCTAGAAAAGGCCATTTGACGTGTTTCGCTTTTTTGAAAATCTCGTCGATCCCTATACCGCGTATCAGGAGACCGACCACCCGCCGCAGACGCTTCTGGCGTTCCTGCGCGAATACGCACGGCCGTTCAAAAAGGTGTTTTGGGTGACGGGGATTGCCTCCGTTATCATTGCCGCGATGGAGGTTTGGCTGATCTACTACATTGGTCGCATGATCGATATCTTAGGGACGGGCACTGCGGCAGAGGTTTGGGCGGCAAGCGGGACGGAGTTTATCCTTGTCGCGATTTTCATTCTGACCTTGCGGCCCGCCTTACACATTTTCCAAGTCGCGCTTTTGAACAACGCCATTTTGCCCAACTTTGGCACGCTCGTGCGTTGGCGGGCGCATAAGCATGTGTTGCGACAATCTGTCGGTTGGTTCGAGGATGATTTCGCGGGACGTATCGCGAACCGGATCATGCAAACGCCGCCTGCCGCGGGTGAAGTGGTGTTTCAGCTTTTTGACGCGATCACCTTCTCGATGGCTTATGTCGTGGGGGCGGCATTCTTACTTGGCGAGGCGGATATGCGGCTGATTATTCCGATGATGTTCTGGCTGATCCCTTATCTGTTCTTGCTGCGCTGGGTCGTCAAGCGGATCGGTCCTGCGTCTGAGGCGGCGTCAAATGCGCGAAGTGCGGTGACGGGACGTGTCGTGGATACCTACACGAATATCCACTCGGTCAAGATGTTCGCGCACCATGAGCATGAACTTGGCTACGCCAAAGAGGCGATCGACGAGACGCGTCGCACGTTCCAGATTGAAATGCGCTATTATACGATCATGGATGTCGCGCTAATGATCCTGAACGGGTTCTTGATGGTGGGCGTGACGGGCTGGGCGATCAAGCTTTGGATGGATGGTACGGCCTCCGTCGGTGTTGTCGTCGCGGCGAGTACGCTTGCGCTGCGCCTGAACGCGATGTCGGGCTGGATCATGTGGGCGTTTACCAATTTCTTCCGCGAACTTGGCGTCGTTGCCGAAGGGATGCTGACGATTGCGCAACCGATTACATTGCTGGATGGGGATGCAGCAAAGCCGTTGCAGGTCACGAAAGGCAAGGTGGAGGTTCGCGATCTGTCGCATCATTACGGCAAGGATGCGGGTGGGTTGGATCATATAGATTTCACGATTTCAGCGGGTCAAAAGGTGGGTCTTGTTGGGCAGTCAGGCGCGGGAAAATCGACCCTCGTAAAGCTTCTTTTGCGTTTTTATGACGCCGAAAAGGGAAGCATCGTCATCGACGGACAGCCGATCAATAACGTGACCCAAGACAGTCTGCGCGGTGCGATTGGGATGGTGCAGCAGGATTCAGCGCTGCTGCACCGGTCCGTGCGCGACAACATTCTTTACGGCAAGTCGAATGCGAGTGAGGACGAAGTTATTGCTGCCGCCAAGAAAGCGGAAGCCCATGATTTCATCCTTGGTCTTGAGGATTCCGAAGGTAACAAAGGTTACGATGCCCGCGTCGGCGAGCGTGGCGTGAAGCTTTCTGGTGGGCAAAGGCAGCGGATTGCGCTGGCCCGCGTGATCCTGAAAGATGCACCGATTTTGTTGTTGGACGAGGCGACAAGTGCGCTCGATTCCGAGGTCGAGGCCGCGATCCAACAGACGTTATCCACCATGATGGAAGGTAAAACCGTGATCGCGATTGCGCACCGCCTATCGACGATTGCGGCGATGGACCGGATCATCGTGATGGAAAACGGTCGGATCATCGAAGACGGCACCCATGACGCGCTATTGGCGCAAAAAGGGCAATATTCAAAATTCTGGGCGCGTCAGTCCGGTGGATTTTTGGTGCAGACATGACAGACCCATCTAAGCTAATCGACGCCTTCGCGCCCGCGATCGGACCGCCCCCAAATACGTTAATGGCGTTCATGAGGTGGGGCTTTAAGGGCAGCTTTCGCTATATGGCGCTGGGCGGATTTGTGTCTGCACTGGGCGGTGTGATCGAGGTCATGTCTGCGCTGATCCTTGGCCTTGTGATTGATGCTGCTTTGGGATCGTCTGCGGCTACGTTCTTTAGTTCCAATATGATGTTGCTGCTGGGTGTTGCGGCATTTTTCGTGCTGCTGCGTCCGATTGTTTTTGGCCTGTCGGGGTTGATGCAATCGGTGGTTTTGGCCCCTGCAATCATGAACATGATTTATTCGCGTTTGCACCGTCATACGCTGGGTCAGTCGGTCCAGTTCTTTGACGATGATTTCGCTGGCCGTATTGCCCAAAAGCAGGGTCAGGCGGCCCGAGCTGCGACAGATCTGGTGGTCGAGACCATTCACACCGTGATTTTTGCCGCCGCGTCGCTGATCGGCTCAGTCATGTTGATGTTCACGATTGATGGCCGCAGTGCGTTGCTGCTGGCGTTATGGGTGGTCGCATATGTTTTGCTGATCCGGTTTTTTATGCCCCGCGTGCGGGCCGCGTCGAAAAAGCGGGCGTCGAGCCGTGCGATGGTGACGGGGCAGGTGGTGGATACGGTAACGAATATCAAAACGGTCAAGCTTTTTGCGCATGGCCAATTCGAGGATCGTGCCGCGATTGATGCGATGGAAACCATGCGTCAGGCTTCTGTCGGGTTTGGGATATTGTCGGCGAATTTCCGATTCTTGCTGATGACTTTGGCAGGGCTCTTGCCGTTGATTATGGTTGGGGCGACGCTGTATTTCTGGACCTCGGGGTCGGCTAGTGCTGGGGATATTGCGGTCAGTGGCACGATTGGGTTGCGCCTTGCGCAGATGACCGGATGGGTCAGTTTCACGTTGCTGGGAATGTATGCGAACGTGGGCGAGGTCGAGGACGCGATCCGCACGCTAAGCCCCGCGCATACGCTGGTTGATGCGGTGGATGCAAAAGAGTTGATCGTGACAGAAGCCGAGATCAAATTTGAAGATGTCAGTTTCAAATATGGCGGCGGGCAGGGTGGCCTTAATGGTGTGAACCTTACGGTGCATTCTGGTGAGAAGCTCGGGATCGTCGGCGCCTCTGGCGCGGGCAAATCGACGCTCGTCTCGCTGCTTTTGCGGATATACGATACCGAGGATGGCGCGATTATGATCGATGGTCAGGATTTGCGCGGCGTGACCCAAGAAAGCCTGCGCCGCCAGATCGGCATGGTGACGCAAGAAACGGCAATGTTTAACCGCTCTGCCCGTGATAACATTTCCTACGGCAACCCAGAGGCTTCGCAAGACGAGATCGACCTTGCCGCCGATCAGGCCGAGGCACTGTCGTTCATCGGAGAGTTGCGCGACAATGGTGGGCGTGTCGGCTATGATGCGCATCTCGGTGAGCGGGGTGTTAAGCTGTCTGGCGGTCAACGTCAGCGGATTGCAATTGCGCGGGCGATTTTGAAGAACGCGCCGATTTTGGTGCTCGACGAGGCGACCAGTGCGCTTGATTCCGAGGTCGAGGCGTCGATCCAAACAGCACTTGAGACAGTGATGGACGGCAAGACGGTTATTGCAATTGCGCACCGTCTTTCGACCCTTGCACGTATGGATCGGATCATTGTGCTTGACGGCGGGCGCATCAAGGAACAGGGAACGCACGCTGAACTGTTGGACCAACAGGGGCTTTACGCCCGTTTTTGGGATCGGCAGTCAGGCGGATTTATCAATGTAGAAGATGCGGCGGAATAAAACATGGCGATGATCGAAGGACTAACCCATCTTGGCTTGGGCAAGGTAGACGACGGGCGCACATTGCTGCCGCGCGTTTTGCCCGGTGAAGAAGTGGCTGTGGCCCAAGACGGGACTGTGCGGATTATCACGCCTTCGGCGGACCGTGTAGCGGCCCCTTGCAAGCATTTCAAAACTTGCGGCGGTTGTGCGATGCAGCACGCCAATGACGCTTTCGTTGCCAATTGGAAGCTAGAGATCGCGCAGCGGGCCTTAGCCGCCCAGCGCATTGAGACGGTTTACCGTGATGTGCTGACGTCGCCTGCCAATTCTCGTCGTCGGGCAAAGCTGGCGGGCAAGCGGACCAAAAGCGGCGCGATGCTTGGGTTCCATGCCAAGGGCACGAATACGTTGATCCCTGTGCCAGAGTGCCAGCTTTTGACGCCCGGCCTGATGTCGCAGTTCCCGATGCTTGAGGAATTGGTTGTCGTTGCCGCGTCGCGCAAGGCCGAAATCGCTTTGACCGTGACCGAAACCGCCGTTGGTTTGGATATCGTGGTTGATACGGAAAAGCCACTGACGCCTGAATTGCGGACCGAATTGGCTGTTTTTGCGCAAACCCATGCGATTGCGCGACTGGTTTGGATCGACGAGCCTGTCGTGACAATGCAGCCGCCCGTGCAGTATTTCGGCGGCACGGCTGTTATTCCGCCAGCTGGCGCATTTCTTCAGGCAACCAAGCATGGCGAAGAATCCCTGCTGAGCGCGGTTCAGGAAATCACCGCGAAGGCGGACCGTATCGTTGATCTGTTTGCTGGGTCTGGCACATTTACATTGCCACTTGCGGCGCGCGCAGAAGTTCACGCCGTTGAGGGTGAAGTTGAGATGATCAAAGCCCTTGATCGCGGCTGGCGTGAAGGCAGGGGACTAAAGCGGGTTACGTCTGAGGCGCGCGATTTGTTCCGCCGTCCGCTGGAGCCTGATGAGTTGCGTAAATTTGATGCTGCCGTGATTGATCCGCCACGCGCGGGTGCTGAGGCGCAGATTGCAACGCTGGCCGAGTCCGCGATCAAAGTGGTCGCTATGGTGTCTTGTAACCCCGTTACCTTTGCGCGTGACGCAGTTACGCTGCAAAAAGCAGGTTTTACGTTGAATTGGGTGCAGGTCGTGGATCAATTCCGTTGGTCGGCACATGTTGAGGTCGTCGGCAGCTTCACGCGGAAATAACAGTTTAGTGAATTTATGTTCACACCGTTTGCTATTATGGTGTATCTAATAAGAAAAAGCGGCATAGACCGAGAGCAGTAATGAAAATCACGAGACGTATCATGATGATTGGCGCAGCCTTTGGGCTGGCTGGTTGTGCGGGCAAAATTCGGGAATACAATGGTCCCGACATCACCATGATCGAAATCTTTAAGGGCAAACGGCTTATGCGGCTTATGTCTGGTGGTCGGGTTTTGCGGAGCTATAATTTTGAGCTTGGATTCGCTCCCAAAGGTCACAAAGAATTTGAAGGTGACGGGCGGACACCAGAAGGCGCGTACTATATAAACCGCCGCAACCCAAATAGCCGTTTTCACCTGTCGCTTGGTATTTCATATCCAAACACCAATGATGCGCAGCGTGCGCGTGCTCAAGGAAAGTCACCTGGCGGTGATATCTTTATTCACGGCACACCGGATCAATATGTTGGTGAACCAGATTGGACATGGGGCTGTATCGCCGTGACCAACGCCGAAATGGAAGAAATCTATGCGATGATTGATGATGGCACCAAGATTTTCATCTACCCTTAATTGGTAATCGCAGGAATTGTCCCCTGAAATACGGTGACGCTCGGTGATACCATTGACTGGTTTGAACCCATGTTGAGCGTCCACCACAGCTTACCTGCTGGTTCTTGGAACCAAGCGAACCCCATACGGCGGGCTTTTGGGTCAAGTATAACGTTGCGCGTGTCGGTTTGGTTTATCCAAGCGGCGAGCGTTTCTAATTCCGTTTCGTAGGATTCAGAGATGTTTTCGCCAACAATCTGCCCTTGAAATCCGGCACGCAGGGCGCGGTCCAGTGGGGACGAGCCGTCAGATCCGAATAGCCAAGGTCGGTTTTGAATGGACATATCGCGGGAATGTGTTGCTGCAGCAGCAGTCAGTTGACCGTCAAGCTCAACAGGTGGAACACCTGCCGCTTGGCGCAATGCGTTCACGCTGTCGAGCATGCGGAATTGGATGTCACCTGTATCCGAAGGAGAGATCTTATACACTTGTGGCAGCGGCAGACCATCAGGGCCGATACGCGCGGACGTACTTCCAGAACAAGCCGCAAGCGCCCCAAGGGCCAACCCAACTAACATTTTCCGTCTTAACATCTTAATATCCATTCTCAGAAGCTATGGTCTCTTAGCGCCTATATGGACACACTTCAAATACTGTTCGGCAATCCTTCGCCGTTATGACGATTGTTTGAATTGCATGGAGGCGAATTGCGGCCTAGATACAACGCAATTAATCAGCAAAATCGTCTGATGGAGCAAAAAATGAGTAAGTTTTTGAACAACAGCCTTTCACGCCGTAACTTTTTAGCAGCATCGGCTGCTACAATTGGCACGGGTGCTTTGGCGCAAACGAGCAACAGCACAGAGATCGAAGCGGATATTTCCAGTGGCGTTTCGCGCAACATTTCGAGTTTTCGTTCACTAGATTGGCAGCCCTATTTCAGCAGTTTGTCTGGTGGCGCTATTCTTGTGGATATCCAATCGCGCGCGCTGCATTTTTGGTCTGAAGACCGGAGTATCTACAAGCTGTATCCTACTTCCGTACCTTTGACAGACGATTTGACCCGCAAGGGCTCGACTTCGATTGTGCGTAAAGTAGATGGCCCAGAGTGGCGTCCGACACCGTCGATGCGTGAGCGGAATCCAGAATGGCCAGAATATATTGGCCCAGGTCCAGACAATCCACTTGGGACGCATGCGCTATATCTGACTTGGCAGTATTACCGTATCCACGGCACGCACGACACGCGCAAGATTGGCCGTCGTTCGTCCAGCGGGTGCATTGGTCTTTATAACGAGCATATCGCCGAGCTTTTCAGCATGACCCGCATCGGCACACAGGTCCTGTTGATCTAGGATCGCATTACAAATTTTCGGAATGAAACGGCGGGCATGACCCGCCGTTTTGCGTTTAGCGGTTCACCCAACCCAGAAGGTTTTCGTCGATAATGCCGCAAAGCGCGGCAATATGCGCAGGATCATCATTGAGGCACGGAATGTAAGTGAACTGCTCACCGCCCGCATGCTCAAAGCTCTCTTTGATTTCTTCGTTGATCTCTTCGAGTGTCTCGATGCAATCGGCGGAGAAGGCTGGTGCGCAAATGGCGATCCGTTTGACACCTTCGTCTTTCGCCAAACGCGCAACTTCATCAACAGTATAGGGCTTTAGCCACACTTCTCGGCCGAACACCGATTGGAAGGTGGTTTTGATTTCGGTGTCTTTCCAGCCTAAACGCTCTTTGAGCAAGCGCGTCGTTTTCTGGCATTGGCAGTGATAGGGGTCACCCTCGCGCAGGTAGCGTTGCGGCATGCCGTGATAGGAGCAAATCAAGAGTTCCGGCTTTTCACCCAAGTTGGCATAAGCCGTCTCAATCGATTGCGCCAGCGCGTCGATATAGGCGGGGTCCTCAAAGTAAGGCTCTACCACGCGGGCAATGGGTTGCCATTTCTCGTCCATCAACGCGCGAAAGAATTGGTCGTTTGCTGTGGCTGATGTCGCACCTGCGTAATGCGGGTAGAGCGGGAAAAACAGGATCTTGGTGCAGCCCGCCTCGACCATCTCGCGGACCTTGGATTTGGTGGATGGGTTGCCATAGCGCATGCAGAAATCAACCATGACGTTGTCGCCGTAGCGCTCTGCCATCGTCGCCTTGATCGCAGCGGTTTGCTGTTTGGTAATCGTCAAAAGTGGGCTCTCATCGGCCTCGGTATTCCAGATCGACTTGTAATTCGCGCCGGATTTGGAGGGCCGCGTTGTCAGAATGACCAGCTGCAAAAGTGGCTGCCAGATCCAGTCCGAGATATCGACGACCCGCTTGTCGGACAGAAATTCGTTGAGATAACGGCGCATGGACCAATAATCCGTCGCATCAGGCGTGCCAAGGTTGGCAACCAGAACGCCAACTTTCGCGGGCTTAAACTTGGGGTGATCCTTTGGCGCGTGCATAGGGCAAACGGCGGTTTGGTCTGTCATGTCATATTCCTCTTTGCGCAAAACCTAGCTGGAAAAGGCTCTGCGTCAATCTTTGCCGTTCAGTGGCTTTTCTTCTGTTCCCAAAACATCGGCCAATCGCGTAGTCGCAGTTCCGGGGCGGAGCGCTTTTTGCTGGCTTTCGTCAGGCGCCCAACCGGTGAGCGTGATAATCTCAAACGTCGCGTCGATGCGGCCTTCATCATTGCCAAAGTTCTCGACATAAACAGAGGCCGCCTCGGTGATGATATTGCGCATGGTAAAATGGCGCGGGCGATGCGCGAGGGCATTTGTCTCGCCCATTTTGCGCAGATCATGCATCAGATGGAAAAGGTTGCCGTAGCTTGCTGTCATCGGCGTACCGTCGGCCACAGGCAGGGCAAAGCCTGCGCGTTGCAAAAGACCGCCAAGATCGCGGATTTCGCCCATCGGTGCGATGCGTGGGGAAAGGCCACCTGCAACAACCGCTTCAGCTTCGGCCAAAGACGCGCGCAATTCGTGTAATGTCTGACCGCCAAAGCAAGTTGCGAGCATCAGACCGTCAGCCTTGAGCGCGTGCCGTGCCTGCACCAACTGGCCCACAGGGTCATTCGCCCAATGCAGCGCCATCATATGAAGGACAAGATCATAGGACGCAGGCGTCAGCGCAAGAATTTCGTCATCGGCAACTACGGTTGCGTCGGGAAACTCTTTTTGCCAGAAATCGGGAAAGCCTGTAACAATCGCAACCGAATTAAAGGTTCTGTTAACCTCTATCAGTCTTTCCTTAATCTCAGCGGCAACGAGCTCGTGCAAAAACAGCCCAGCGTCATCAGCGCGGGCACGATTGCGGAGCAAGGCTGCGCGGTCGGTCAATTGGGGCATTTTTTCCATAGGCTTCATTTAAGGTGCAATCATGTGGATGCAAAGCGTCATTCGGGCAATTTACCCCTCGCAATGTGTCGCATGTGACGCACCGACCGAGGATGATTTTGGACTGTGTGGCAAATGTTGGCGGGATACCGATTTCATCGGAGCCACGATTTGCAACAAATGTGGCACGCCTTTGCCAGGTGATGATTCTGATGACGACCTGATTTGCGACGACTGTATGACGATTGCCCGCCCCTGGGATCATGGGCGTTCGGTAATGGCCTATACGGGGATCGGGCGAAAACTGGTTTTGTCGCTGAAACATGGTGACAGAACCGATCTCGCACAACCTGCCGCGCGTTGGATGGCGCGGGCTGCCGAGCCACTTTTGCAAGACGATACGTTGATCGTTCCTGTGCCGCTTCACCGCGTTCGCCTGATCCAAAGGCGCTACAATCAATCCGCTGTGTTGGCTGGAGTATTGGCCAAGGCGATCAATCGTGATCTTTGCGTTGATGGCCTGATCCGTACCCGAAACACCGCGCCGCTTAAGGGGCACAGCCGCGATGCCCGCTTTGCTGAACTATCCGAAGCGATCAAGGCGAACCCCAGTCAAAGGTTTAAATTGAAGGACCGTCCGATCCTTTTGATCGATGACGTGATGACCTCTGGCGCGACATTAGCCGCTTGCACAGAGGCATGTATGTCAGTTGGCGCACGAAGCGTTGATATCCTGACACTGGCAAGAGTGGTAAAAGATACTTAAATAGGGCCCTGAAACAGATTAAGGATCACCCAAATGAAGCCTGTCGAGCTCTATACAAAAAGCACATGTGGCTATTGCCATGCAGCCAAGCGCCTGTTGGCGTCTAAGGGCGTCAGCTTTGCCGAGACGGATATCAATAAGCATCCTGAAAAGCGTAGCGAGATGATTCAGCGCGCCAAAGGCCGCAGCACCGTGCCCCAAATCTTTATCGATGGAACCCATGTTGGGGGGTTTGACGATTTGGACGCCTTGAGCCGTGCGGGGAAACTGGACGCTTTGCTCAAATAATGAAAACAGCCCTGCTTCAACTGACCTCTAGCGATAATCCGTGCGACAATTTGGTCGCTACACGGGCGCATCTGCGCGAGGCCGTGGGGCAGGGTGCGCAGTTTGTGCTGACTCCAGAGGTCACAAATTGCGTTTCGGCCAATCGGGCGCACCAAGTCGAAGTTTTGCAGCATGAGGCCGATGATCTTACGCTTGCAGCGTTAAGGGCCGAGGCGGCTGAACTCGGTATCTGGCTGTCTATCGGCTCCCTCGCCTTGAAAACGGACGATGCTGATGGCCGATTTGCCAATCGGTCATTCCTGATAAATCCCAAGGGCGAGATTGTCGCTCACTATGACAAAATCCACATGTTTGACGTGGATGTGAGCGAGACCGAGACCTACCGCGAATCTGCAGGTTACAGGCCCGGGGATCGTGCCGTTCTGGCGCAAACGGCGTTTGGCGCGCTTGGCCTTTCGATCTGCTACGATATCCGCTTTGCTTATCTTTACCGCGCTTTGGCGCAAGCGGGCGCAGACATCCTGCTCGCGCCTTCCGCCTTTTCCACCGTCACAGGTGCCGCCCATTGGCAGCCGCTCTTGCAGGCGCGCGCGATTGAAACGGGCTGCTATGTTTTGGCCGCCGCGCAAACGGGCACCCATGCCGCAACTGCAGGCAAGCCGCGCGTAACCTACGGTCATAGCATGGTAATTTCGCCATGGGGCGAAGTTTTAGCGGATGCTGGGACCGAGATCGGAACAGTTATGATTGATCTTGACGTCAAGGAAGTGTCACATGCGCGCAAACGCATCGCCGCGCTCAAACATGATCGCCAATTCAAAGGCCCTTAATGTCAGACTCGACCCAAGACCTTGCTGTGACACTCTTTAGCGAGATCCTCGCCGTGGACCAATTGGCCCGCAGCTATGTCGCGCGTGTGTTGCCAAAGGGAATGGAGTTGTCGCATTTCTCGGTGCTGAACCACCTTGCACACGCAGGTGTCGAAAAATCACCTGCGCAATTGGCCCGCACGTTTCATCTGACACGTGGTGCTATGACGAATACGCTTAGTAAGCTGGAGTGGGCAGGTTGGGTACATATCCGCCCTGACTGGGAAGACGCACGGCGCAAGATGGTCTCGATTAGCACCTCTGGAATAACCGCCCGAGACGCCGCTGTGATTGCGATTGCCCCTGTGATCGCAGAGGTTGTCGAAACCGTAGGCGCGGATAAGGTGCGCGTGGCTTTGCCCGTGTTGCGTGAAATGCGGATGAAGCTGTCGAAGGTCGAGCAATCTTAGGGTTTAATGGCGGCTGTGACGTAGTTGACTGACAGGTCCTTGTCCGAAATTGACCATGTGAACTTTGCGAAGTTGAACACATAGCCCTTGCGATCAACGGGCTCCAAACCAGCCTTGGTCAAAAGCCCAAAAAGCTCATCAGGCGTAATGAATTTTGACCATTCATGTGTTCCTTTGGGAAGCCATCGCATCACCCATTCCGCGCCGACAATCGCCATCGCAAACGACTTAGGATTGCGGTTGATTGTAGAACACAGATGTAGGCCGCCTGATTTCAAAAGCTGACGGCAAGCGGTCAGATAGCCCAGTGGATCGGCAACATGTTCGACAACCTCCATGTTCAGAACGACGTCAAACTGTTCGCCCGCTTCGGCCATCGCCTCGGCAGTGGTGTGGCGGTAATCAATATCGAGACCTGATTTCTCGGCGTGAATTTTGGCGACGGGAATGTTCCGCGCAGCGGCATCCGCGCCCACAATCGTAGCACCCAGCCGCGCCATAGGTTCGCAAAGCAACCCGCCACCGCACCCGATATCAAGGATACGCAGCCCCTCAAACGGCGCTGGGCGGCTCAAGTCGCGACCAAATTCTGCGGCGATCTGACGGGTTATGTAATCCAAGCGCACAGGGTTCATCATATGCAGTGGCTTGAACTTCCCCTCCAAATCCCACCATTCTGCGGCCATCGCCTCGAATTTCGCGATCTCACTTGGGTCGACGGTATTGGTAGCTTGCATGATTGGCTCCGAATTCTCGTGGTCGTAGGATTACACAGGGTATATAGTGCGGATATGGACAAGGTCTTAGGTCAAAAACGCGCAGTGTCGCATCTTTATCCTTCAATCGACCCATTCGACCAGCAGATGTTGGACGTGGGCGATGGGCATGTCGTTTATGTAGAGCAATGCGGACGCCCCGATGGGATACCTGTTGTCGTGTTGCACGGCGGACCGGGTGGTGGCTGTAGCCCTACGATGCGTCGCTATTTTGATCCGAACGTTTACCGCGTCATTCTGTTTGACCAACGCGGATGCGGACGGTCGCGGCCCCATGCTAGCGTCGAGAATAACACCACATGGCATCTGGTGGCAGATATTGAGCTGATCCGCGAGACATTGGGTATCAACAGTTGGATTGTTTTTGGCGGCAGTTGGGGGGCGACGCTTTCGCTGATTTATGCGCAGGCACATCCTACCCGCGCTGCTGCCCTTGCCTTGCGCGGCGTATTCCTGATGACCAAGCCTGAGATTGATTGGTTTTATGGCGGTGGCGCTGGGCGGTTTTGGCCAGAGCTTTGGGAGAAGTTCTCAGGTTTAATTCCTGACGATGAGCAAGGTGATCTGGTCGCAGCGTATCATAAACGGCTATTTTCAGGGAGCCACGCGCAAGAAGTGACCTATGCTCGCGCTTGGGCCAATTGGGAAAACGCGCTCGCTTCGATTGATAGCAATGGCGTAACAGGCGATGCACCGTCAGAATACGCGCGGGCCTTTGCGCGGCTGGAAAACCATTATTTCGTGAATGATGGTTTCTTGTCGGCGGAACAGCAAATCCTAAGCAATATCGATAAAATCGCCCATATCCCTGCCGTGATAGTGCAAGGGCGTTTTGACATGATCTGCCCGCCCGTTTCTGCCTACAAGCTCGCGAAAAACTGGCCCAGTGCCGATTTACGCATGATTGGGCGCGCTGGGCACGCCTTGTCCGAACAAGGCATTACCAGCGCAATGGTCGCTGCAATGGATGCGTTTGGGGCGAAACCCGAGGTGCTCAAGCTTTAACCTTTACAGCTTTGCGTCAGGCGTTAAGGTGAAGTTCGAACCATCAGGGAGCTCAGCTTGGGCAACGTCCTATCTATCGTCGCACAACGCCTCGCGCTTGGTCTGCTTACGCTTTTGATTGTGTCCGTCGTGATCTTTGTCGCGGTCAACATGCTGCCTGGTGATTTCGCCGAGTTGATCCTCGGGCAGGGCGCCACACCTGAATCTGTCGCAAAAATTCGCGTTGATCTGGGCTTAGATCAATCCATGGTGTCGCGTTATTTTAGCTGGCTTTCGGGCATGGTGACGGGCGAGCTTGGCACCAGCTTTGCGCAGTTGAATTTCCAGACGAACCTTGGCGGCGGTGGTGGTGTGACTGTTGCCGAGCAAATTGCGCCACGATTTGCTAATACCATGTTCTTGGCGTCGGTCACGGCAATGATCGCTGTGCCGATTGCTGTGACTTTGGGTATTCTTGCAGCGCTTTACCGCAATACGATTTTTGATCGCGCGGCGAATATTCTGACCCTTAGCTCCATCAGCAGCCCTGAATTTTTCATGGCCTATGTGCTGATCCTATTCCTTGCGGTTCTGAACCCGATCCTCCCGTCGTTGTCGAATATCTATGACGGTATGGCATTCGGGGACCGGCTTGAGAAAACGCTTTTGCCTGCGCTGACACTCACCCTTGTTGTGACGGCGCATATGATGCGCATGACCCGTGCGGCGATTATCAACCTGCTGGCCAGCCCCTATATCGAGATGGCGCGGCTCAAAGGCATGTCGCCGATGCGCGTGATTGTAAAACACGCGCTGCCAAACGCGCTTGCGCCGATCATTAACGTGATTGCGCTGAACCTTGCTTATCTCGTTACTGGCGTTGTCGTGGTTGAAGTGGTTTTCGTTTATCCGGGGATTGGCCAACTATTCGTGGACAGCGTCAAAATTCGCGACATCCCTGTTGTACAGGCCTGCTGCCTGATCTTTGCTGCGGCCTATATCCTTTTGAACTTGACGGCGGACATCTTGTCGATCCTGTCCAACCCACGTTTGAGGCATCCTAAATGAGCACAGTTCTTTCCATCGCTCTTTGGCTTGCGGTCGTTGCTGCGGTCGCTTGGGTTTTCCGTTTTGCCGGACAAAAGCTGACCCAAAACGCGCCACGTTTCCGCGATATGCCGTTTGGCGTTGCCTTTGGCTATGTGCTGGGCGCAGTTGTTCTGAGCTGGCTCATTTGGGGTTTCATGCAGTCACGCAGCGCTGATCCAGCCGTCGCCAACAAATTCTTCTTCCTTGGTGTCGCGATCAAAGCGTTCCTTGTGTTTTCCGCTGCCGCTTGGCTATTTCGCCTGCTTGGCCGCAATGTTGGCACGGCAGGCACGCGCAAGCTTTTCCGAACCATTCCCTTGACTGCAGCCTTTGGTATTCTGGTGATTATCATCTACGCGATCCTCGCGATTTTCGCGAGTTTGATTGCACCTTACGGTCAGGATGAGATCATCCAAGGCGTCGCTGCAAACATCATTCCAGGGGGTGATCCTGCGATGGGTGGCAATCCTGACTTTCCTTTTGGGACCGATCAGATTGGTCGCGATATTTTGTCCCGTCTCATTTACGGCGCGCAGAATACAGTTGGCATTGCCTTTGCGACGACACTGCTTGCGTTCTTTATTGGTGGCAGCCTTGGCTTTCTTGCCGCGGTTGTTGGGGGTTGGACAGATCAAATTCTAAGCCGTTGTGTTGATGTTCTGATGGCGATCCCGTCGCTGATCTTTGCGCTGCTTCTGATGACGATCGCTAGCGTCTGGTCGGCGCGATTGGGTATTCCGTTGACGGTGTTCATGGTGCTGATCATTGCGGTCATTGATAGCACCCGTGTTTTCCGCCTAGCCCGCGCTGTGGGGCAAAACATCGTTGTGATGGATTACATAGAGGCCGCAAAGCTGCGCGGTGAAGGCATGTGGTATCTCGTGTTCAAGGAAATCCTGCCGAACGCGACCGCGCCCCTGCTGGCCGAATTCGGTCTGCGGTTCTGCTTCGTGTTCCTGACAATCGCCGCGTTGTCGTTCCTTGGCGTAGGTATCCAGCCGCCATTGGCCGACTGGGGCACGATGGTCCGCGATCTGGCGTCTTTCATCAACTTTGCGCAATTCGCGCCATTGGCGGCAACCACGCCACTGTTGGCGGCAGGTGCGATTGCGCTGCTGACAGTTGCCGTGAACTTTGTGGTCGACTGGATGTTGCATAAAACATCGGGGCTCAAAGAATGACTGATACGCTCCTTAAAATTCGTGGGCTTAAGCTTGAAGGTCGTAGCGACGAGACGTGGAACCCGATCATCAACGGTATCGATCTGACGCTGGCGAAGGGCGAAGTTCTGGGTCTGATCGGCGAATCTGGCGCGGGCAAATCAACGCTTGGTTTGGCGGCGATGGGGTTTACCCGCGACGGCGTGCGCATTTCGGAAGGCTCCGTCGAGTTTGACGGCATTGATTTACTCAAGGCGTCTGCATCGGTAAAGCGCGGCCTGTTGGGTAAGCGGATCGCCTATGTCGCACAGTCTGCGGCAGCCAGCTTTAACCCTGCGCACCGCATCATGGATCAGCATGTCGAAGGTCCCGTTCAGCACGGCGTTATGTCGCGTGCCGAGAGCGAAGCCGACGGCATGGCGCTATATGAAAAGCTCCGTTTGCCCGATCCAGAAAACATCGGTTTCCGCTATCCGCATCAGGTATCTGGCGGTCAGTTGCAACGTGCGATGACGGCGATGGCGATGGCCTGTCGTCCTGACTTGATCATCTTTGATGAACCTACAACGGCGCTTGATGTCACGACGCAGATCGAAGTTCTGGCCTCTATCCGTGACATCGTGAAAGACTTTAACACGGCTGCAATCTACATCACCCACGACCTTGCCGTCGTGGCGCAGATGGCGGACCGGATCAAGGTTTTACTGAGGGGTGACGAGGTTGAAACGGCCGATACCCGCACCATGCTTTCTTCGCCGACGCAGGAATACACAAAATCCCTCTGGGCTGTGCGCAGCTTTGAACGCCCGCTGAAATCGCCCGTTGTAGTGAAGTCCGTGCCTGTTGTTTCGGTTCAGAATGTTGACGCGGCTTACGGCAAAGTGCCTGTTTTGCATGACGTCAGTTTTGATATTCACGCGGGGCGCACTGTTGCGGTTGTGGGCGAATCTGGGTCGGGGAAGTCAACGGCGGCCCGCTGTATTACGGGGCTACTGCCACCGCGTGGTGGGCAGGTTAGCTTTGGTGGCGAAGTTATGCCCGCCGATTATCGCCAGCGGTCCAAAGATCAGTTGCGCCAAGTGCAGATGATCTATCAGATGGCCGATACCGCGCTTAACCCGCGCATGTCGATTGGTGATATCATTGCGCGACCCGTGCAATTTTACCTTGGGCTGACGGGCAAGGAAAAGCGTGCCCGCGTCGATAACCTGCTTGAGCAAATCGAACTTGAGCCGTCTGAGTATTATGCCCGCCTGCCGTCCGAGCTTTCGGGTGGTCAGAAACAGCGGATCGGGATCGCACGCGCGCTGGCCGCCGAGCCTAAGTTTATCATCTGCGATGAAGTTACAAGTGCGTTGGATCAGCTTGTTGCCGAGGGCATTTTGCGCCTTTTGGCGAAGCTGCAAGACGACTTGGGGTTGTCGTATATGTTTATCACCCACGACCTTGCGACGGTCCGCGCGATCGCCGACGAAGTGGTGGTGATGAAGGACGGACGTGTTGTGGACGCTGGCCCAAAGGCCGAGATGTTCCAGCCGCCACATCATCCTTACACTGATCTTTTGCTGTCTTCGGTCCCTGAAATGGATCCGGATTGGCTCACAAATCTACTTAAAGAACGCGGAGTTGATAACATCGGCGATGCTGCAGTGGGTAAGATGTAATTACGAATCACCGCGATGGTGGAGAAACCAAGGGCGGAAAACGCCTTTAAGACCAACTAGGGAGAACGAATATGAATGGAATTAGCAGACGCGGATTAATGCAATCCGGTGCCGCGGCTGGTGTGCTTGGCCTGACAGGCATGCCACTTCGCGCCGCAACGATGGGCGGAAAGTTTACTGCTGGCCTCAGTGGCGCAAACACCTCTGATAGCTGGGACAGCCGTACCCACTCCGACCTGTTCATGATTGCAAGTGCGCAGGGCGCTGTTTTTGACAGCTTGACCGAAGTCGCTGCTGACGGGTCCCTTCGCGGCGAGCTAGCCGAAAGCTGGGAGGCTAGCTCTGACGCGAAGACATGGACGTTTAACCTGCGGTCTGGTGTCAACTTCCACAATGGCAAAGCATTTGGCGCGGATGACGTAATCGAATCCTTGCAAATGCACCTTGGCGAAGAGTCGAAGTCAGCCGCAAAGCCGATCGTTGAAGCCATCACCGAGATGAAGAAGTTGTCGGATACACAGGTGCAGTTCACGCTTGCCGCTGGTAACGCCGACTTCCCGTATTTGATGTCAGACTACCACATCTGCATTTACCCAGCCGGCCAGATCGAAGAAGCGATTGCCAAGGGTATTGGTACGGGCCTTTACGCTGTGAAGAGCTTTGATCCAGGTGTTCGCATGGTCGCGACGCGGGTTGCTGATCACTACAAAGGCGATACCGCTGGCTTCTTTGAAGAGATCGAATACATCGCGATCAACGACAACACGGCGCGTATGAACGCGTTGATGACGGGCCAAGTGGACGCGATCAACCGTATCGACTTTAAGACCGAAGCCTTGCTGAAAGCGAATCCTGCGCTACGCATTCAAGAAGTGACGGGTAACCAGCACTATATCTTCCCAATGCTCACAGATGTTGCGCCATTCAGCGATTTAAATGTTCGTAAGGCATTGAAATACGGCATCAATCGTCAAGAAATGGTTGATAAGATTTTGCAAGGTCACGGGATGGTCGGGAACGACTCCCCGATTGGTCCTGCAAACCAGTATTACAACGCGGATATGGAACAGCTTGAGTTCGATGCGGATAAAGCGAAGTACTACTTGGGCCAAGCAGGTCTTACGTCGCTGGATATCGATTTGTCGGTTTCAAACGCTGCCTTTGAGGGCGCTGTTGATGGCGGCCAACTTTATCAGGCGTCGGCTGCGAAGGGCGGGATCAATATCAACGTGATTCAAGAGCCGGCAGATGGCTATTGGTCGAACGTTTGGATGAAAAAGCCATGGTGTGCGAGCTACTGGTCGGGTCGTGCGACCGAGGACTGGATGTTCGCAACCGCTTATGAAAAAGGCGCACCTTGGAATGACAGCCATTGGGATCACCCACACTTCCAGTCGCTGCTGATTGACGCGCGTGCCGAGTTGGATAGCGACAAGCGCCGTGGTCAATACTATGAAATGCAACAGATTTTACGTGACGAAGGCGGCGTGATCCTGCCGATGTTTGCAAATAACGTACAAGCTGTGAACAACCGCATTTCCAGCCCAGAGACTATTGGCAACCTTTGGCAGATGGATAACGCGCGTATGGCCGAGCGTTGGTCTGTGGCGTAAATTACGCCCCTTTAGAAATGAGAACGCCCCGCAATTTGCGGGGCGTTTTTCGTTTGTGACTTACGTGCACAGAGCGTGCACCAAGCGTGCACCGATTTGGCACCCTAAATCTCGTATTGCACTACACCTGTGTAGTTTTGCAGGATAAAGTCGGGTTCATCACCTAGGCCAATAAAGATGTGGGTGCTACCATCAATGACCTCTGTATGGCCAAAAGTTTGGCGCACATCGACAATTTCGCCATCGATGTAGAATTCCTCAAAATAGTAGATATCTTGCGCGCCTTCGGAGCGAGGGTAATCGCCGATCCCATAGCCTACATAAATCCAGTCACCATCGAATCCGTCAATGACGTAGGTGTCGGCACCACCATCAAGCAAGAAGTAATCGAGATCGTCGGTTGCGGTGAGGTATTCAACAACTGGTGGCAATGGCTCTGCACGGATGCTCATATGCGGAATAGTCGTATTGTTAATCTGAATCGTGCTGCCGAATGCCTCGATGCGGACATTGTCGCCAATCTGTTCAATGGTTCCGACAGACTCACCGTTGTAAAGTAGTGTCGTTCCGTTAGCGTCAAGCGAGTAGGGTGAAGTATAACCCCGAACAGACGCCAGCCGTTCACCGCCGATTGCTATGCGGTCGCCGTTGAAATCGTGAATTGTGCCGTCTGCACCGTTCTCAAAGTTGAAAACATCGCTGTCAGTATAGTTGGTTGTGAGACCTGTGTCTGTATCGCCGTAGACATCAAAGTTCGCCTCACCCGTAAGAGTGATATAGTCGGCGCCGCGGCCGCCATAAACGAGCGTGTCGTCCGCGTTTACGATGAGTGTGTTATCGTCGTTGTCTCCGTAAATGCCGCTAATTTGCTGGGGGATAAGCTCGGAAGCTGTGTGTCCGTTTAGCGTCAGAACCAAGCCACTATTCAGAGTTAAAACAACGCCGCTGTCAGTATCTTCGTATGTCCCAACTGAAATTGTATTCCTGTCAAACTGAATCAAAGAACCGTTTTCGTGAAGTGAAAAATCGTTTAGATTAATGGTTTCCCAATCGGTTTGGTTTGGTAAGTCATACCTGATCCGATCAACGCCGATTTCAAAATCTGTGATGGTAACATTGGACGCTGGTAGGTAGAAGAAATCCGCTCCATCGCCACCAGTCAAGATATCCCCCGCGCCGCCGATCAAAAGGTCGTTGCCGCCATATCCCAACAGCATGTCAATCGCGTCAGTTGAGGCCAGTCGATCATTGCCTTCAGTTCCCCGCAACAAATTTGTCAGGCCAACATCTTCGAGTGAAACCCCGGCTAGAATGATCTGACCGCTATTCAATCCCAATTCGGGAACGTTGAAGGCGCGAATAACCACACCTTGTTCGCTCTGGAAAATATTGCCAACTTCGACAAATTCCCCATCCACTAAATACCGCATGACGCTGCCGCTAGAATAGAATCTATCAGCGGAAAACGTGACCCCACCAAATTGTATGGTGTCGGTCCCAAGTTGAAAATCGGTGATCACATTTTCCGCGTCTGTGGCGCCGCCGTTTTGGAAAATGAAAACGTCTGAACCTGCTCCTCCCGTCGCGATATTGACCCCATTGTCGAGGTGAATGATGTCATTGCCTGACCCGCCAATGAGCGTGTTGTCACCTATGCCGCCGTAAATCTGGTCGTTGCCAGTGCCGCCTGCGATGATGTCATTGCCGTCGCCGCCGTAAAGCTTGTCGTCACCAGCGTCGCCGCTGATCCGGTCGTCGCCATCGTCGCCCCAGAGTTTGTCGTTGTCTTCGCCGCCCCAAAGTCGGTCGTCGCCGATCCCGCCGCGCATGGCGTCGTTGCCAAGCCCGCCATAAAGCGAATCATTTCCGCTGCCGCCGATGCCGATGTCTGCGTCGTCGCCGCCATACATGGTGTCGTCGTCAGCCCCGCCATAGATACGATCCCGACCAATGCCGCCGTAAATGAGGTCATTGCCGTTATCGCCCCAGAGCCTGTCGTCGCCGTCTTCGCCAAGCAGGGTATCGTCGCCTGCGCCTGCACGCACGTAATCGGTTCCAGACCCTGTGTAGATAAGGTCATTTCCCTTACCCCCGAAGAAAAAATCTTGTGACGCGCCGCCAAAGAGTACGTCTGCCGCTGATGTCCCCGAGAGCCTGTCTTCGCCGTCGGTACCAAAGATGGGATTTAGGAGTGCCGCGAGTGCCACGACGTCTGGCCCTGCTTGTTCGGCGGTAATAAGGCCGTTGATATAGTCATAAAGTGTTTGTGAAATTGCGGCTGAAAAAATTGGCACTGGTATGCATCCCCCTGAAAACTACAGTAAAAACCTAGCCGACGAAGGGGTGCCTTGCAACCATTAGGTATGTTTCTCAAATTTCCGCAATCGAAAATTGTGAGAAGTCCGGCATGTTTCAATGCCCCCTTGCAGACTCAGCCTTCCTTGTCTATATGATCGTTTAACAGCGGCGTGCTGGGGTCCAAACCCAGCGCCCAACCGGAAATTTGTAACGGGCCGCGCGCCCGTTTTTTTGTGCTTGAGAGAAATATGAACGATCTAGTCGCCAAAGCTGCCATTGATCGCCGGATTGCCGAGATCATCACCCCTGTTGTCGAAGACATGGGTTTTGAAGTTGTGCGTGTCCGTCTGATGACTGGCAAAGAAAGTATCCTGCAGGTCATGGCTCAAAAGCCTGATGGCACGATTGAAGTTGATGAGTGCGGCAAGATCAGCACCGCGATTTCCGCCGTCATGGATGTCGAAGACCCGATTTTGGATGCCTACACGTTGGAAGTGTCCAGCCCCGGTATCGATCGTCCGCTGACACGGATGAAAGATTTCGACCAGTGGGAAGGCTTTGAAGCCAAGATTGAAACCGAAGAATTGATTGATGGTCGTCGCCGTTTCAAAGGCATACTTGCTGGCGTTGAGGGTGACGAAATCTTGATTACGATTGCTGAGGGCACGATTGGCCTAAAGTTTGAATGGCTGTCAGACGCCAAATTGGTGCTGACAGATGAATTGATCCGCGACGTTTTGCGCGGACGTAAAGATGCGGGTCAGATTGACGAGACCCAGTTTGATCAAATCGAAACCATCATTGATGGTCAGGAGGACTAACGAATGGCAATTACTTCTGCAAACCAGCTGGAGCTGCTGCAAACGGCCGAGGCTGTCGCCCGCGAAAAGAACATCGATGCCAATTTGGTTGTCGAGGCGATGGAAGAGTCGCTCGCGCGTGCTGCGAAATCCCGTTACGGCGCAGAGATGGATATCCGCGTAGATATCGACCGCAAGACTGGCCGTGCGACATTTACACGCGTGCGCACAGTTGTTGGGGACGACGAGCTTGAGAACTATCAGGCCGAGTTCACTGTCGATCAAGCCCGCGAATATATGGAAAATCCAGAGATTGGTCAGACATTCGTCGAGGTCGTTCCACCTGTTGAGTTGGGCCGTATTGCGGCACAGTCTGCCAAGCAGGTTATTTTGCAAAAGGTCCGCGAAGCCGAGCGCGACAAGCAGTATGAAGAATTCAAAGATCGTGCTGGCACAATCATCAACGCGCTTGTGAAGCGTGAAGAGTATGGCAACGTGATCGTTGACGTAGGTTCTGGCGAGGCGATTTTGCGTCGCAATGAGAAGATCGGCCGCGAGGCATACCGCCCGAACGATCGTATCCGTTGCTACATCAAAGAAGTCCGCCGCGAGCAGCGTGGCCCGCAGATTTTCCTTTCACGTACAGCGCCTGAGTTCATGGCCGAGCTGTTCAAGATGGAAGTTCCAGAGATTTACGAAGGTATCATCGAGATCAAGGCCGTTGCCCGTGATCCGGGTTCCCGCGCAAAGATCGCTGTGATTTCGCACGATAGCTCGATTGATCCGGTTGGTGCCTGCGTCGGTATGCGCGGTAGCCGTGTTCAGGCTGTTGTGAACGAGCTTCAGGGTGAAAAGATCGACATCATTCCTTGGAATGAAGATATGCCAACGTTCCTTGTGAACGCATTGCAGCCTGCGGAAGTTTCCAAGGTTGTTCTGGACGAAGAAGCTGGCAAGATCGAAGTTGTTGTGCCTGATGAGCAATTGTCCTTGGCAATTGGTCGTCGTGGTCAGAACGTGCGCCTTGCATCCCAGTTGACTGGTTTGGACATCGACATCCTCACTGAGGAAGAAGAATCCAAGCGTCGTCAGGCAGAGTTCGAATTGCGCACTGGTCTGTTCATGGAAGCGCTGGATCTGGACGAATTCTTTGCCCAGTTGCTAGTATCTGAAGGGTTCACGAGCCTCGAAGAAGTGGCCTATGTCGAGCTTGACGAATTGCTGGTCATTGAAGGAATTGATGACAGCACAGCAAGCGAATTGCAGACACGCGCCCGCGAATACCTTGAGGCGATCAACACCAAAGCTATGGAAGCTGCCCGTGCGTTGGGTCTTGAGGATAGCCTTGTGAACTTTGAGGGTTTGACACCTTTGATGCTGCAAGCTTTGGCCGAAGATGGTGTGAAAACACTGGAAGACTTCGCGACCTGTGCTGACTGGGAGCTGGCCGGTGGCTGGACGACAGAAGGTGGCGAGCGCAAGAAGGACGAAGGCGTTCTTGAGAAGTTTGAAGTGTCTTTGGAAGAAGCGCAGAACATGGTTATGACCGCCCGCGTTATGCTGGGTTGGGTTGATCCCGCTGATCTGGTGTCTGATGAAGACGAAAACACAGAGGAAGACGACGCCTGATTTGGGCGTCGTGAGGTAGCGCAGATACATGTCACGTAAGAGTCCATATCAAGCAAAGAACGACGACGTTGAGCGCAAGTGCATCGTCTCGGGAGAGGTCACGCCTAAGGCGGGGCTGATCCGCTTTGTTGTGGGGCCAGACGACCGAATTTATCCTGACGTCTTGGGTAAGTTGCCTGGACGTGGTATGTATGTGACTGCTGATCGTGCAATGTTAGAAGCGGCTACAAAGGGCCAGTTCTCTCGCAGCGCAAAGAAAGCAGTTTCTGTTCCTGAAGGCCTTGTCGACGAGGTAGAGCGTCAGTTGTGTCGCCACGCCCTCGACCTGATCGCTTTGACCCGTAAGTCGGGCCGCGCGGTTTGTGGGTTTGAGAAAGTTAAGGGCTGGCTCGCTGGTGGCGAGAATGTCCGTGTTTTGTTGCAAGCCTCTGATGGATCAGAGCGCGGCAAGGCAAAGTTATGGACCCCAGAGGGTGCCCGTTATTTCGGGTGTTTCACTTCTGAGGAATTGGGTTTGGCATTCGGACGTGGAAGTGCAATACACGGCGCGCTCTCGAATGGAAAACTCAGCAACCGTGTTGTAGAAGAAGCCACAAAGCTACGTGGTCTACGAGAGATAGACGGCGACGACGTGTCGGCCGGGAAGGATAAAGAAGCCAAATGAGCGATAACGACGGTAAAAAGCCACTTGGTCTTGGCGGTTCGCGCCCAAGCAATGTGAAGCAGAGCTTCAGCCACGGACGCACGAAGAACGTGGTCGTAGAAACCAAACGCAAGCGCGTTGTGGTCCCGAAACCTGGTGCGGCAAAGCCTGCGACGGGTGGTCCTGCAATGCCTGTCGGTGGTGATCCATCAAAGCGGCCTGCGGGCATTTCTGATGTGGAATTGGCACGTCGCATGAAGGCTTTGGCAATGTCCAAAGCCCGTGAGACCGAAGAAGCCGCAAAGCGTGAGGCCGAAGAGGCAGAGCGTGCAGCCGAGCGCGAACAGCGCCGTGCCGAGTTAGAAGCCAAAGAGGCCGAAGACCGTGAGCGCGAGGAAAGCCTCAAGGCGAAAGCCGAAGAGGAAGAGCGCAAGCGTCTGAAGGCTGAAAAAGCCAAAGCTGCAAAGAACGCACCAGAAGCCGTAAGTGGCCCTGTTGATGCGCCTCCGGGTGAGACAGAATTCTCGCGTCCATCCTCTGCGGCCCGTAAGGTTGACCGCGAGAAGGACAACCGTGCCGCAGATGCCAACAAGGGCAAGCCAACACGCGATGATGATGCTGGCCGCCGTGGTGGTAAGCTGACGTTGAACGATGCGTTGACTGGCCGCGAAGGTGGTCGCCAGCGTTCAATGGCTGCGATGAAACGCAAGCAAGACCGTGCCCGTGCGAAAGCAATGGGTGGATCGGTTGAACGTGAAAAGGTTTTCCGCGACGTGTCTCTGCCTGAGACGATCACCGTTGCCGAGCTTGCTATTCGTATGACCGAGCGCGTTTCTGATGTTGTGAAGGCGTTGATGAACAACGGCATCATGGCGACTCAGACACAGACAATTGACGCCGATACTGCGGAACTGATCATCGAGGAATTCGGCCACAAGGTTGTCCGCGTTTCCGATGCTGACGTTGAGCAGGTCATCGACCAGATCAAAGACGATCCTAAGGATCTGGTTGATCGCGCACCGATCATCACGATCATGGGTCACGTTGACCATGGTAAGACATCCTTGCTGGATGCGATCCGCAAAACCCGCGTTGTTGCGGGCGAAGCGGGCGGCATCACGCAGCACATCGGTGCCTATCAGGTCACAACCGATAGCGGTCAGTTGTTGTCGTTCCTCGATACTCCGGGTCACGCGGCGTTTACGTCGATGCGTGCCCGTGGTGCTCAGGTGACGGATATTGTTGTTCTGGTTGTTGCAGCCGACGATGCGGTTATGCCGCAAACAGTCGAGGCTATTCACCACGCCAAAGCAGCCAAGGTTCCAATGATCATCGCGATCAACAAATGTGACCGTCCAGCCGCCAACCCGACCAAAGTGCGCACCGACTTGTTGCAGCACGAGGTTGTTGTTGAGGCCATGTCTGGTGACGTGCAGGACGTTGAAGTCTCTGCTGTGACGGGCCAGGGTTTGCCAGAATTGCTTGAGGCGATTGCACTTCAGGCGGAAATTCTGGAACTGAAGGCAAATCCAAATCGTGCCGCTTCTGGCGCTGTGATCGAGGCCCAGCTTGATGTTGGTCGCGGTCCTGTTGCCACGGTTCTGGTCCAGAACGGAACATTGCGCAAAGGCGACATTTTTGTTGTTGGCGAGCAGTGGGGTAAGGTTCGTGCGCTGATCAACGATAAGGGCGATCGCATTGACGAAGCTGGCCCATCTGTTCCTGTTGAGGTCTTGGGCCTGAACGGCACACCTGAAGCGGGTGACGTTTTGAACGTGACTTCGACCGAAGCGCAAGCGCGCGAGATTGCTGAATACCGTGCGAAAGCGGCTAAGGACAAACGTGCGGCGGCTGGTGCTGCTGTGACGCTTGACCAGTTGATGGCGAACGCGAAATCAAGCGAGACCATGAGCGAATTGCCAATCTTGGTGAAAGCTGACGTTCAGGGTTCTGCCGAAGCGATTGTGCAAGCGATGGAGAAAATCGGCAATGATGAGGTGCGCGTGCGCGTCCTACACTCTGGTGTTGGTGCGATCACGGAATCCGATATCGGTCTGGCCGAGGCCTCTGGCGCCCCTGTGTTTGGCTTTAACGTGCGTGCGAATGCGTCCGCCCGTCAAACAGCCAACCAAAAGGGCGTTGAGATCCGTTACTATTCGGTCATCTACGATCTTGTGGACGATGTGAAAGCGGCGGCTTCTGGCCTCCTCTCTGCTGAAATCCGCGAAAAGTTCATCGGTTATGCCAAGATCAAAGAGGTCTTTAAGGTCTCTAACGTTGGTAAGATCGCTGGTTGTATCGTGACCGAGGGTGTTGCCCGTCGTTCCGCTGGTGTGCGCTTGCTGCGTGATAACGTGGTTATCCACGAAGGTACGCTCAAGACGCTCAAGCGCTTTAAGGATGAAGTGCCTGAAGTACAGTCCGGTCAGGAATGTGGAATGGCGTTCGAGAACTATGAGGACATCCGTCCAGACGACGTGATCGAAATCTTCGAGCGCGAATCGGTTGAGCGTAACCTTTAATCCGTTGCGATTGAGTTAGAAAAAAGGGCGGTCCGTTTGGACCGCCCTTTTTTGTTTTCGTGAACAGTGGGAGTGGCGGATGCACGGAACTTCGAACAATGGACCAATCATGGGCCTACATTCCCAAATCACAACTTTGACTATCGACTTCCCAACGACCGCCAGCATCTAGACAGTTATCCTGATGAAGAAAGATCTTGTCGATTAGCCAAATCAGTCCAACAAGTATGACAACGGTCAATCCAACTGTACGCGCAAACTTCATTTTGCCGCCAAATTGTTGAGCGCCATAATGTCTCTATGGACCTATCGACCATTTAACTAGAGGCTAGAAGCAATCATCTACCACTGGGCTGCTTCACAACCAATCCCGTAAAATCGGGATCAGGGGGATGTCTGCGGGGGGCATGGGGTAGTCGCGCAGGTCGCGTGCGTGGACCCATTTGAGGACCTGGCCTTCGCGGGGTTGCGGTGTGCCTTCCCAGCGGCGGCAGGCGAAGAGTGGCATCAGCAGGTGGAAGTCGTCGTAGCTGTGACTGGCGAAAGTGAGTGGTGCGAGGCAGCTCGTCCAAGTATTGATGCCGAGTTCTTCTTGCAGTTCGCGGATCAGGGCGATTTCGGGCGTTTCGCCTTGTTCCACTTTGCCGCCCGGAAATTCCCAGAGCCCCGCGAGAGATTTTCCCTCGGGGCGCTGGGCGAGGAGGATCCGCCCGTCTGTGTCGATGAGAGCTACGGCAGAGACGAGCAGCGTTTTCACGAGCGGTAGTCCGCGTTGATCGTGATGTACTGGTGTGTGAGGTCGCAGGTCCAGACGGTGCATTTGCCGTCACCGAGGCCGAGGCCAATGTTGATGGTGATGTCTTGCTCTTTCATCAACGCGGCCCCTGCTTCTTCGGTGTAAGACGGTGCGACCCAGCCGTTTTCGGC